>WSSedB1CaDRAFT_10000051_pt1 | contig 62318 bp, 49 predicted proteins | sample WetSurSB1Cattail_FD_9460 | JGI IMG/M metagenome (IMG submission 9460)
TCCCAGGNTTGTACTACGCCCAGAATCTGTCGGTAAAGTTCTTTGTCATCCATATTGGAAACATATCAAATTAGGCCGTTTTCCACAAGAATCCCGGAAGAGCCTTAAATAAATATTATTCATATAAGTTATTTTATCATAAAATCCCAAATCGGTAATTTTTATATCATCATAGATTTTTTCGCAACGGATACGAAATTCTTTCTGAAAGCCATATACTGAAACGAGCGAACATTTGTAAGCCTTCAACAAATTTTGCCGGATTGTAACAATTTAACAAGGGCCATTGCAAGCTGCATTTTCTGCCATATACAGGCAAAATTTTTGTCTAAGGACAACGACACGCAGCAACATCAGATATAGCCAGAGTTCTTCTGATGCAATATACTATTTTCATGTACAAACTTATATCAAGCATCGCAGCAGCTTTTGCAGTATTCTGTTTTTTTGCTGTTCCGGTGCAATCGCAGGAAATATCTATGAAAGATTTTGCAGCAAACAGCACACATGTTAAACTCGTAGGACGTACACAGTTCTCCGACGGTATACTCTGGACAGCCTTTTCCGGTTCAGGAGCATCATTTATAATTACAGCAAAAAAACTCACGGTAACATTTGCAGGTGACAGCGGGGCACGAGCCCGTAAGGCAGATGGTAATACGAATCTGGCGCGGGTCGCAGTCTATGTAAACGGAAAGCGGGTTATAGACGAACGACTGCTTAAGCAGGAACAAACATATACAGTGTTCGACGTGCCTGAAACGCAGACGGTTTCCGTAGACGTTATTAAATTGTCGGAAACGGCTATGTCGATTGCAGGAATTAAAAAAATTTCTGCAGATGCCGCAGCAGTTGTTACTCCAGCCGCAGCTAAATCACACCGCATTGAAATAATCGGCGATTCGATCACCTGCGGGTACGGCGTCGATGACGAAAACCGTGACCATCATTTCTCGACGGCAACAGAAGACGTGACAAAAAGTTATTCATACAAAACTGTAAAGGCTCTTGATGCCGACTACAGTATGGTAGCAATCAGCGGATGGGGTATTATTTCCGGTTGGACAGACGACGATACAAAGAAAGTTGATCAGCAGCTTCCACTTTATTATGATAAAGTCGGATTTTCGTACAATACATACGCAGGCGGAAAACAGTTACAGACAACAAACTGGGATTTTTCCCGATTTATTCCCGATATTATCGTGATTAACCTCGGTACAAATGACGACAGCTATTGTGCAGGAAAACGGGAGTGTGAAGATGAATACTCAAAACAGTATACAGAATTTTTAAAAATCGTACGAAAAAACAACCCCCGTGCCCATATCGTCTGTTCGCTGGGCATTATGGGTGATCGTCTTTTTCACGCGGTTGAAAAGGCTGCCGCAGATTATTCAGCTGAAACCGGGGATACAAACGTAAGTACGTTCCATTTCACGCCTCAAAATTCTGCAGACGGATATGCTGCAGACTGGCATCCGACTGAAGCAACACATACAAAAGAAGCAGCATCACTGACGGCAGAAGTCAAAACAATTATGGCATGGTAAAAATAAATCAGGTCAATAATGATATATTATTAAATTAAAAAGGTCCCTTTTATCGTTATTTTGACAGCATACTGAAATAACAATTATTAAAACATAAAGTGGTAAAAACCTTTCAATGTTCAATAATATTGATTTATCGCAAAAATTGAAGTATAATAATTATTATGAAGGCAATAAAAGCTACAACAAAGAAAGCGGCTGCAAAAAAGCCGGCTGACAAAACAACACGTAAGACAGCAACTAAAAAGGCTGAGCTTCCGTCAAAATCACACTCTATTTCATGCGACGATGTAACATGGGGAAAAATTCAGGTCCTTGCAAAAAAGGCCGGTATGAATGTATCCAAATACATCATTTCAAAACTCGTGAAATAGTGTATTAAAACCAATAAATATTTGTTATTTCTTATCTATTTGCATAAAAAATAACAAAATTTGTTGATTATTCGGAAGAGATTTTGTATATTATAGATGCATCCGAAAGGATGTATAAACTCTCTCCGATTGTCCCGTGAGGTGCAAACTTCACGGGACGTTTTTTTATTTCCGGCACAATACAATCTTTCTTCTATAATGTGACATAAAAAAAGTACCCATCAGGGTACCTCTATTTCAAGTCGAATGTAAGAAAATGCTGCGCATTTTCTCTTTCATAGGAGACATAAAAAAACGTACCCGTCGGGGTACGTTTTTTTTTATTCTGGGCCAGCCAGGACTTGAACCTGGGACCAAGGGATTATGAGTCCCCTGCTCTAACCAACTGAGCTACTGGCCCGGATATTTTTCTATATTACCACATTTCCGGCATTCAGGTCAATAAACCCATCCTCATTTATCAGTCATTTACTATATACTACACCGTCGATTGTAACAGAACCTTTTTCAGACGGAATATAACTGCGCTGCCCCGGCTGCCCCTGTCTTTCATCACGTCGTCCGCGATTGTCGCGATGTCTGGGTCCGGGAGGCGGAGTTATGCAGCCTGCGAAAAATAAGGACGATCCCACCGCTAAAAGTAAAAGGGAAATTATACCGTATATATTTCTTTTCATAGAAAACAGTATAATCCCTTATGCAATAATTATTCTGAAAAAAACATTATTTTGTGTAAGCCGCAACATGAACGCCTTTCATGGCTCTTCCGCTCGGTTCATCCATATTCTTCCAGGCAGCATCCCATTCAAGCGCTTTTGCAGTAGAACAGGCGATACTTGCTTCATGTGGAACGGTTTTTGCTGCGGTTTCAGACGGGAAGAACTTTGTAAAAATCTCCCGATAATAGTATTCCTCTTTTGTCGATGGTGTATTCACAGGGAAGCGTTTTGCACGCGTTGCAAACTGAACATCGCTTACCTTTTCTTCCGTCATCTTCTTGAGCGTATCTATCCAGTTATAGCCGACACCGTCGCTGAACTGTTCCTTCTGGCGCCACACGATATCGGCCGGGAGACAGTCTTCAAATGCCTTGCGCAATATCCATTTTTCCATGCGCTGTTTTCCATCAGGCTGCATGGGAATAGACATTTTATCGACCGGATTAATCCGCATGGCCACATCCATAAATTCCTTATCAAGGAACGGGACACGGCCTTCTACGCCCCAGGCCATAAGCGATTTGTTAGCGCGGAGACAATCGTATAAATGGAGTTTGCTCAGTTTACGTACAAGTTCTTCGTGAAATTCTTTCGCGTTAGGAGCTTTATGGAAGTAGAGATAGCCGCCGAAGAGTTCATCGCTTCCTTCACCGCTCAGAACCATCTTAATTCCCATCGATTTGATGTAACGTGCAAGCAGGAACATCGGGGTTGAAGCACGTACTGTCGTAATATCGTACGTTTCTATATGATAAATGACATCAGGCAGAGCGTCGAGCGCTTCCTGAATCGTAAAGTGCACTTCGTGATGTACCGTGCCGATGTACTCAGCCGCCGTTTTTGCAGCAATAAGATCGGGAGAACCTTCAAGTCCTATTGCAAAACTGTGAAGACGCGGCCACCACGCTTCTGTTTTTCCATTTTCTTCTACGCGTTTTGCCGCAAATTTCTGCGTCACTGCAGCAATGATAGAGGAATCAAGGCCTCCGGAAAGAAGCACACCGTACGGAACATCGCACATAAGCTGGCGTTTTACAGCCGCCTCAAGCGCACTGCGGAGTTCCTGAATATCAGATTTGTTGTCTTTTATTGCATCGTACTCTTCCCAGTCACGGTGATACCATCTTGTCGGAGCTTTGTCTTTGCTGTGAAAGTAACTGCCGTTCGGGAACTCTTCAATTGTGCAGCATTCGCCTTCAAGTGCTTTCAGTTCACTTGCCACATAATAACGGCCGTTTTTGTCCCACCCCTGGTACAGAGGTACAATACCGATTGGATCACGGCCAACGAGATATACGTCATTTGCTTTGTCGTACAGGGCGAATGCATAATCGCCGCATAATTCCTCAAATAAAGCAGGACCTTTATCCTGATACAGCGGAATAATTACTTCGCAGTCGGACTGTGTTTTGAAATGATACTTTCCCTCATATCGTTTGCGTATCTCTTTATGATTGTATATTTCACCGTTAACTGCGAGAATCACGTTGCCGTCGGTACTCACAAGCGGCTGTTTTCCGGACATCGGGTCAACAATTGCAAGACGTTCATGGCTTAAAATTGCATTACCGCCTGTATATACACCGCTCCAATCCGGGCCGCGGTGACGGATTTTACGAGACATTTCAAGAATCTGTGCACGCAGTTCTTCTTTTAATCCTTCTTCAAGCGGCACCGATCCGCTATTTAAATCAAATACGCCTACAAAACCACACATTCAGCAACCCCCGTATAATTACAGTGAATTCATCTGTGGCGCGGATGCCGCACCCAAAGCGAAAAAGTATATTAAAAAAGACGTCTGAACAGAAGCGCATACATGTACCCCTCTGCTCAGACGCCCTCGTCTTCTTTTATAGAATACTGATTACAGCCCTCCATGTCAACGGATGACGTTATTCTTCAATTAATAGCGTTACAGACTGAAAATCTCCCGTTTTTCCGCGGAATAATCCCGTCATGCCTATTCCTGCATACATCAATTCAGAACCGCTGTACGTTCCGATTCTCTCACACCCGCCGGAGAAAAACGAAACAGTATATATCCGCTGTTCATCCAGCCCCTTAAGCTTTAATACGCGGAAACCTTCGTTGACACCGTTTAAAATCCGGTAGCAGCTTACAAGAGCCGCTGTACGTTCCCCATTTATACACATCCACGATGCATATGACTGCCCGAACGGGCTGAGCAGCCGGTAAAATACCCCCTGCTGAAGGAGTTCCCCGTATTGTTTTACAAACACAATCTGCTGCCGGACTTCTTCTTTTTCTTCTGCTGAAAGCCGGTTCAAATCAAGTTCATATCCGAACGCGCCGTAACAGGCAACCTCAAATCTTGTGCTCAGCGGTGTCATCCTTCCCACCTGTGCATTGGGGACAGCAGAAACATGCGCACCCATGCAGCTTACCGGATACACATACGATGACCCATATTGGATTTTCAGTCTTTCAATTGCATCAGTATCATCGCTTGTCCACGCCTGGGGTGCATAATACAGCATTCCCGGATCAAAACGTGCTCCGCCGCTCGAACAGGATTCAAAAAGCAGGTGAGGAAATTCTCTGATCAGGCGGTCATACAGCGAATACAGGCCCAGTATATACCGGTGCATCACTTCTCCCTGCCTTCTGTTCTCCGTACCGCTGCTGAAGCATTCCGTCATATACCGGTTCATGTCCCATTTTATATAGGATATACGCGCATCCCGGATTATTTCGGCAATCTTACCGTAAAGGTATTCTCTGACTTCGCTGCGCGTTAAATCAAGGGTATACTGATGCCTGCACGGCGAACTGATCCGCTCCGGCGTGCTGAGAATCCAGTCGGGATGTTCCCTGTACAAATCACTGTCTTTATTGACCATTTCAGGTTCTATCCACAGGCCGAACTGCATTCCCATCCTGCGGATTTTATCTGCAAGCCCCTCTATTCCGTCCGGAAGTTTTTTACGGTTTGCAACCCAGTCTCCCAAACCCGCCCGATCATTATTTCTTTCCCCGAACCAGCCGTCGTCCAGAACAAATAATTCAACTCCGAGAGACTGTCCCATGGATGCGATTTTCAGGATTTTTTCTTCGTCAAAATCAAATTCTGTCGATTCCCAGTTATTCAGAAGAACAGGACGGCGGCGGTCTCTCCAGTATCCTCTGGCAAGCCGTGTCCGGTACAGCAGATGGTATACCTGACTCATTCCGTTAAGCCCCTGCCGGGAATACACCATAACGGCTTCGGGAGTCTGAAAACTCTCACCCTCCCTCAATTCCCATTCAAATACATCGGGATGTATTCCCAGCATAATTCTGGCTGTATCATGAGTATCTACTTCCACCTGGGCAAGAAAACTGCCGCTGTACACAAAGCTGAACCCGTATATCTCCCCGCTGAATTCCGTCGTATCGGGACGTTTTAAAGCCAGGAAAGGATTATGTTCTGCGCTGCTTGCTCCTCTCATGCTGTAAACGGACTGAACACCCTGTTCCAGCTTTCCCGTCTTTATGTAACGTTCCCGCGCCCACGCTCCGGACAGTCTTATCATTTCATAATCAGCATCAGATAAATCGATGCTCGTACTCATTGCGCGTTCCAGTACGACAGGAGAACCTCTATCCTTTATGAATCTGGCGTTCCGGGCAATAACAGGTAAATCGCTGTATATCGTATATGATAAAACAAGCTTTGTTCCGATAACCGGATCATGCAGGGTGATTTCCAGAGAGACCGCTTCATCCTCTCTTTCCGTATACACAGCAGGAAGTCCTTCCAGCCGCCTTTTCCCGTTGAATATCCAGTGGGATTCATATGTAAAATTTGTAATTCTGCTGCCGTTTTCCTGAAGGACAGTTACAGCAGGATACCGGAAATCGGTCGTTCCATAGGATGGATATTCCTGCCGCGTATACTGGAGCGACAAGCTGCTTTTTTCAGCAACATACGCTGCCAGCGGACGCAATTTTTCTTCCCTCATATAGGCGTATGAATTTCTGTCTTCAAGCTTCTTTCCGTAATATAACTGTCCCAGCTGGGCGTTGGGAAGTATTTCGATGATATAACTGATTTCGTCATTATATAAATGAAATTCACCGGATTCTTCATGAAATATAACAGGCATTTTTCCCTCGCATAATTTTTCCGGCGGAGATACAGGTTCAGACGCCGGTTCGCATCTATAATTTTCCGCCTGTAGTTGCAATTCCTGCAATGAATTGTCTCTGGAAGATAATGTAAATAATCAGCATCGGCAGAACCGCGAGCACTGACGCTGCCATAAGGCGCGGATAATTGACAGAATACGCGCCTGCTATCTTTGCCAGTGCCGACGACAATACGGCTGCGTCGGTCTTTGTATTGACGATGAGCGGCCACATCAAATCCTTAAACGAAAACAGCGCCGTAAATATCCCCAGTGCAACAAGGCCCGATTTTGTAAGGGGGAACATGATTTTGTAAAAAATCTGCCAGATGTTGCAGCCGTCAAGCCGGGCAGCTTCTTCAAGTTCTTTCGGCAGCCCCAGAAAAAACTGTCTTAAAAGAAACGTTCCGAATGCACTGACAAGTCCCGGAAACAACAGCGCAAATATCGTATTACGCATGCCAAGCTTGTCCACCATCAGGTACTGAGGAATTATAAAAATCTGAACCGGCACCATCATCTGGAACAATACAAGAGCAAATCCAAGTCTCTTTCCCGGGAATTCCAGTCTTGCAAATGCATAAGCCGCCATTGCGCTGAACATAACCGCGCAGAATACACGCAGCGCCATCATGGCAAACGTATTGAAGTACAGACGGGCAAAGTTATTAGTTTTGACAACCTCCGAGAAATTGTTCCACTGCGGCGCTGCCGGAAAAAAGCGGAATGGATTCATGGCAGTCGATTCCGTTACCGTTTTCAGTGACGTCAGGAACATCCATACCAGAGGCAGGAGCATAAGCAGGGAACCTGCAATCAAAAATATATGTATTAAAATCGTAATTTGTTTCGTCTGTTTTTTCATTTCATCCGTCCTTTTTTACAGATAATTTACCCACTTTTTCTGCAGCCGGTTTTGTATAACTGTAATGATCATAATAATCAGCAGAAGAAGCATAACTATTGTGGACCCATATCCTTTGTTGGAATATTTAAAGGAATTGTTGTAAAACAGATAGACGAGCGATACTGTTGAATTGTATGAAGGGCTTGTTACATCAAGCATCATATAAATCACGTCAAATACCTGCATCGCGGTAATTATGCTCGTTACCGACACAAAAAAAAGCGTCGGTGAAATAAGCGGCAGCGTAATGGAAAAAAACTGGCGTACAGGACTTGCGCCGTCTATAGTCGAAGCTTCATAGTAATCGGTCGGAATTTCCTGAAGCCCAGCCAGAAAAAGCACCATATCGTATCCAATCGTACTCCAGACGCCGATAATAATAATCGACAGCAACGCTATATGGGGATTATCAATCCAGTTTATTTTTGCAATCCCCAGCATTCCCAAAAAATGATTTATCAGGCCGTACTGATAATTGTACAGCCATTTCCAGACCATAGTAACGGCCGCAGGTGCTGCCACCATCGGAATAAAATAAATTGTACGGTATATGTTCTTTCCTTTTATGTTTCTATTCAGAAGTACTGCTATAAACAGGGAAAAAACGACGGTAACAGGAACAACCCCGATGGTATATAAAAGCGTGTTTCTGACTGCAAACCATACCTGTCTGTCGGCGATCATTCGTTTGTAATTGGCAAGCCCCACAAATATATTACCCTTGCCGAATGCACCGCTTTTGAAAAAACTTAAAAAAAACGTTTGAAAAATGGGTATTATGTTCAATATGAATAGTCCTGCAATCGTAGGCGCTATCATAAACCATGCCCATTTATATTCATTCCACTGTTTTTTTGTAATTCCCGACTTTTTTACCGCCGCTTTTACCATAATTCCGTATCTCCTGCAAAAAAAGTAGCACAGAAAGTGTAAGCTAACCAAAGATTTTATTTTTGGTTAGCCCCTTCTCTCCGGGACTGAATCCCGGAGCGGATGCCTTACCAATTACTGCTCTGCGGCAACAGCTTCATTCATCATCTGAGCCGTTTTTTTACATGCTGTGCTTACGTCTTCCTTACCGGCATACGCGCCTTTCAGCAGTTCATATGCTTTGTCTTCCCATATGCTCGTCTGATGCGTATACGGGCGGATGTGCGCATACGGCAGCATATCGATATAGCATTTCACATTAAAATCGGGATATGCTTTTGTCCACGCGTCCGCTGTACCTTTGTATGCCGAAATGGCGATTCCAAGCTCTGCCTGTTTTTTCTGGCCGGCCTCGCTGCTCAGATATTCTATCCATTTCCACGCTTCATCAGGATGTTTTGTCGTAGCTGCAATCGCATTGCCCAATCCGTTAAAAATTGTAGCACGCGTTCCGTTATCCGCAGCAGGGAGAACTGCACAGTTGAAATTCTTTTTCATAAAATCGTTGGAAGCAAATCCCGACAAATTCCACGAACCAAAAAGCCCCATAGCACACTGGCCGTTCATTATTGCCTGTGCCCTGGCCTGGTCGTCATATATCTGCGGAGACAGCCCGTCTTTTACAAAGCTGAAGTATTCTTCAATCCCTTTTATGGTTGCATCTTCCGCATATCCTGACTTGTTATCAGCAGTCACGATTTCTCCGCCCGCCTGATAAACAAAATTGTAGTATCCTTCCTGATTATGCAGTCCTGCGCACATGCCGTACTGGCTTTCGTCGCTTTTCGTAAGCTTCTTCGCTGCCTTTTTCAATGTATCCCATGTCCATGTCTCATCAGGGTAAGCGAGCCCCGCTTTATCAAATAAGGTCTTATTGTACCACAGCGCAATCGTGTCATAATCCTTTGGAACAGCATACTGTTTTCCGTTTAAAGAATAAATTGAAACAAGTCCCTCAGGGTAATCCGCCATGTCAACGTCGCCCGAACCCTTGATATATTTTGTCAAATCAAGCAGCTGACCGTTGGAAGCGTAATAATATATATTATTGGAATGCATCCAGAACGTATCCGGCAGCGAGCCGCCCGTAGCAGCGGCTTCAAGGCCTGTCCAGTAATTGCTCCATCCGCTTACCTGAATGTCGATTTTTATGCCGGGATTCGCTTCTTCAAAATCGGCTGCGACTTTACGCAGTTTTTCCGCCTGGGCTGAGTCCCAGCACGCATAAGAAATCGTTACACCGCCGGAAGACGGCATTTCTGCCGTTTTTTTATCAGCTTTCCCTTTTTTTAAGCTGCATCCGGCCATCAATCCTGCAGCAAGTGCCAGTACTGCAAAAACTACTGTTCTTTTCATTGAACTTTTCCTCCTGTAAATTTCTGTTTCCGGCAGAAAACGCGGACGGATTGCAATAAAATATCTTCAAAACCCCACCGGCTGCGTCCTCTGCTTCGTTTTTACAGTATTCATTATCAGGCACAATTCAGCCAAAGTACATGTTTCGGTACCAGCAAAAATATATCTTTTTGCTTTCTTTTTATCGTTTCAAGCTATATAATAATCAAAAAGATATATCTCACCGCATACCGTTTATGTTGAACAGGGAGAATGCCGTGGCAAATTTTAAAAGTTTCATATTCAGAAACGTAAATTACGTAGATTTGATTCTATACCAGTTCGGCAGTGAAAACTGCGAACCTCTCCATACGTTCGGGCCGGGAATTAAAAATCATTATCTGTTTCATTACATTATATCAGGCAGAGGCAAACTCTATCCGGTGGATAAGGACACGGGTGCCTGTCCCGCGTACCAGATAACGGAAGGGGAAGGCTTTCTGATTACCCCGAATACCGTGAATACGTACGAAGCTGATCAAAAACACCCCTGGACATATATCTGGGTTGAATTCGACGGATTAAAAGCAAAAAAATTTCTCGATTCAATCGGGTTGTCCGCAGAAAATCCCGTATTTCATCCAAGAACATACACACCGGATAATGAGATAAAGGAACATCTGACGTATCTTGTAAGCCACCCGAATGGTAATGACATGGAACTGATAGGCCATCTCTACCTTTTTTTAAATGCACTTCTGGAAAATTCTTCAGCCGTCGTCACTCCCCGTTCCGGAACTCTCAAAGAATTTTATGTCAGGGAGGCTGTAAATTTCATCGAACAGAATTATGCAAAAAACATTATGCCGGAAGATGTCGCTCAATGGTGTAATTTAAACCGGAGTTATCTGGGCAAAATATTCAAGGAAATTATGAATTCGACGATACAGGACTTTCTTATTAAATACCGCCTGAACAAAGCGTGCGAAATGATGCGGAATAAAAATATGATGCTCAAAGATGTTGCAAATGCGGCCGGCTATCCAAATCAGTTTTATTTTTCAAAAATGTTTAAAAAAGAATATCATATGACGCCGCGGGAATGGAAGAATAAAAATTCAGATTAACGATAGCCCATCGCTTTTTTAACAACTGCAGCCTTCTTCTTTCCGACTAATCTGCCCAGCAGTTCAAACGCCACATACGGAGCCGTTTCCGGGCAATAAGATGATATTATATTATCGTCCGTAACGATTCGTCTGTTTATGACATGAACGCCGAATTTCTTCAGCTGTTTCTGTCTGTACGCGCCTTTCAAATGATACGTCGTCGCTTTTCTCTCCTGCAGAACGCCGCTTTTTCCGACCGGTAGCGCGCCGACGCAAATTGAAGCTATTATTTTGTGCTGTTTATTAAATTCCCGTATAAGAGCAAGGAAGCGCTCATTAAACGCCTCCTCGTAAAAACCGAATTCTTCAAATCCTCCCGGAATGGCAAGTGCGTCATAATCTTCAACGTGAATCTCATCTATCGTCTTATCTACGATTACCGGTATATTGAACGTGCTCATCACCTGCTTTGTAAAACCGCATGTCACCGTTTCTACAGGATACCCGTAATCATTTCCGGCCCAGCCAAGCACATCTATGAATACGCTGAATTCTATTGTCTCGAATCCCTTTGCACAAAATACTAATGTTTTCATCTTCTTTCGTCCGTTTATTGTACAGCACAAATCCGCACCCTCAGCCCGGCATACTGAAAATACAGGGATGCGGGCGCAACTATACAATTGGTGTATTCTATGCAAATTCCAGTTTTTTTTCTATGCCATTCTCTGCATAAAAAATATCAAATAAGCACGTATGCAGATCCGCATGCAGTGAAGCTTTCGTATCTCCGTTTTCCCAAGTAATGCATATAAGATTATCTTTTCCGGTATCTTCAATATGTACTGCTCCATTGAAAGCCGGGCATGCATTGCGGAATTTCATCAATGCATATAACTTCTGCAGAACCGGACGTTTTACCTCTTCCGTTATCTCTTCTTTCGTATAGTAATGACGGTTAATATTCCGGCCGGTCTTTGTTTTTTCCAGAAGTTCGATATCATTTTTTCCGGCAAGCAGCCCTACATAATATACCTGCGGAATCCCTGGAGCAAAAAACTGAACGGCGCGCGAAAGAAGATACGCGTCATCGTTGTTGCCCAATGCGGAATAATACGTACAGTTGATTTGATAAATGTCAAGATTATTATACGCTGCCGTGTTGTATATACGTTTTACATTTGCACCTTTCGTAAACATAGCATCAACAGTCATATCTATATCATGCTGACTCATCAGATCCTTCACGTCAACTATTCCGATTCCGTCGTGTGTATCAAGTGTTGTAAACTGTTTTCTGGGACATATCTTCAGCCAGTTAATAAGATTCTTACCGCTGCCGGAATAAACGGCATTAAGCAGAAGCATCGGTAATGCAAAATCATATACCCAGTAACCTTTTTCGGAAAGTTTGAGCTGCATCGTATAGTGCTCATGTATTTCCGGAAGAATATCCGCACCGTGTCCCTGCAAAACAGTTTTGCAGGAATCCATCAGAGTGTATATGTCCGGCTCCACAAAAAAACAGTTTGTTCCGCGTTTTTTAACTGCATACGCAAAAGCATCAAGCCTTATTATAGAAGCTCCGTGCTCTGCAAGATTTATAAGGTTCCGGTTTATAAAATCTTTTGTGGTTTTTGTCCGTACATCAAGGTCTATCTGTTCCTCGTCGAACGTGCACCAGACCTGTTCTGTTGTACCGTCCGCAAAATCAATGTCGACGAATGGTGCCCGCGGTTTGCGTTTATAAATCAGATCTATATCTTCGCGGGTCGGTTCTCCGTCATGCCAGAAATTTTTACATCGGATAAATAAATCACGGTATGCTGAGTCCTCTTTTTTTGCGGCAAAATCCTGAAAGTATTCGGAATGTCTGGAAATATGATTAATCATAAAATCAAACATGAGATAATAATTATCAGATAACTTTTTTATGTCGTTCCAGCTGCCGAACTGAGAATCGACAGATTCATACGTCATAGGGGCAAAACCTCTGTCCGCGGATGATGGAAAAAACGGCAGTATATGAATACCACCTATAGTTCCTTCAAACCAGGTGTCAAGGATTTCCGATAGTTCTTTCAGATTTTTTCCCATACTGTCTGCATAGGTAATAAGCATTATCTGATTCTTCACTGGCATACAAACTCCTGTATAATTTTCATAAATATATTTATTAATGCAGCTATGCATTTCATTTCAGATACATATCCGCAGCCGGATTTATCCTGCAAGCCATGTTACCGCTTTTCCGATATACTCATTCCAGAATTTCCAATTATGAATACCGGCGCTTTCAAAATAGTCATGACGGATTTTTCTCGAATCAAGAAAATCATGAAAGGCGCGGTTCTCCTTAATAAGAAAATCCTCAGTACCGCACGCCATGAATATTTCAGGCACCTCTTTCTTATCCTGAAGCAGCTTGTCCAGAAGCGTCTCTGGATTATTAGTGCTTTCTATTAAATGATTCAGGTCTCCGAATACAGTACGATAATAATTATAATCAGCCACATGATCTTTAAAATCGGCAGATATACCGGCTATATTGTGAATAATAAGAGCAGACGAAAGGGCTATGATTCTGCCGAACGTTTCGGAATATGCAAATCCCGTGTGAATGGCACCGAAGCCGCCCATTGAAAGGCCACCGATAAACGTATCTTCTCTCTTATGTGAAAGAGGAAACAGCAGGCGCGTCATTTCCACAAACTCTTGTCCCGCAAACTTCTGGTACAATTCGCTTCTTTCTTTGTCGTCAAGATAAAAATTATTACCGCAGGACGGCATGAATACTGCAATTTTATTCTCAAGAGACAGCTCCTGAATATTTGATCCCGTGAGCCAGTCCGAAAATGTTCCGGAAAAACCGTGAAGAAGATACAATGATTTAAAACCTCCGTCCGGTACACAGGCTTTATCTTCCGGACTTATAAACGAATCGACAGGAACGAGCGCCGTTATCGTCACGATTTTTTTAAGTGCTTTTGAAAAAAAATTAATCTGCATTGTTGCCATATTGGCCTCCTGATGTTAAAACTCGTTCACTGTATATTTTAATTACAGGCCCTTTTCTCCGGGTACAAGTTTTCCTGATGCTTTACCTGTCTCTATCCATGTAAGATTCTCACTGTCGGTATGGATAAACGGATACGTTATAAATATTTAAAAGGTTCCCGTGAGTCTATAAAATGTACGGGAACCGCACCAACCAGCGGTTTTATCCATTCAACCAGATGTTTCATACCTGCCTCTTCTGTCCGCTCATGCCCTGCTATAATTAGACTTTTATTAAATCCCAGATATGCCGCGTCACGGGCATAAGCTGGAAGAGTCCACTCTGTTATATCGCCGCAGATGAGACAGTCAACATTATACTGTTTCATAAACTCCATCGGCATTTGTTCAACACCAAGTCCAAGGCTTCCTCCTCCGACCAGAATGCCGATTTTTTTCACTTTCATTTTTCTACTGCCTATATACTGCAGCACATCCATGGATAGTTTTTGCTTTAGAAACAGGGCAAGAGTTTCCAATGTAACTTCAGGTATTTCAAAACAATCTTTCATGCCATCTATAAGATAGTCCTGCCACCCCAGTTCTGCTATTAAACCGCGGTATATGCCGTCTTCACAGGCCATATGCATCTGATCATGAAAACGCCATATTGCTATTCCGGCCTCATCTATGAGTTTCTTTTTCTCGATATAAACGGGATCGTCCTTAACCCAGTCAGTACCGTCACGTCCGGTAAACCACGTCGGCTCGTGAGTTATAATCAGATTCGCACCTTCTATCACGGCTTGTCGAACGACATCAACTGTCGCCATAAACGTCGTCACGACGGATGTTACCGGAGTGTCGAAACTTCCGGTTATAAGCTGGTCGCATGTTTTATTAAGAGGAAGAGCCGGACGGCCCGTCTTCTGTATCATTGCATTAACAATTTCACGTACTGTCATAGTATCACCCCTTTACCGCACCGATAACTACGCCGCGGATAAAATATTTCTGAAGGAACGGATACGTAATAACAATCGGAAGTATTCCCGTAACCGCCATGGCCATGCGTACCGCTGTGCCGGGCAGTTTTACAGAAAGCGCGCCAAGAGAGGAACCTGCCGCTCCACTCTTCAGAAATTGTATATTGTCCATAAGCCTTATCAACAGGTTCTGTATTCCATAATAATTCGGATTTGAAATATAGTACAATCCGTTTATCCAGTCGTTCCAGTAAACCAGCGCCGTAAATAATCCTATTGTAGCAACAACAGGTACTGCAAGCGGCAGCATTATTTTAAAGAAAATAACAATTTCATTCGCACCGTCAATACGCGCCGATTCGAGCAGCGCATCGGGAACATTGGTTGAATAATAATTTTTTACCAGAATTACATTAAACGCAGTTACCAGGTAATTAGGCAGAATAAGCGCCCAGAGTGTATCCTTTATATGCAGCGTACTGCTCCATAATAAATATGAAGGGACCACTCCGCCGTTGAAAAGCATTGTAAAAAAAACAAAAAACGTAAGCATGTTCCGGTATTTGAAATTCTTTGCGGACATGGGGTATGCAATCATCGTTGTAAAAAGGACGCTCAAAAAAGTTCCGATTCCGGTTACAGCAAATGAAATTCCGTATGCCCTGAGAATTGTCGAATGCTGCTTTATAAGATATAAATAAGCAGCCGTGCTGAACTTAGCAGGAATGAACGCATACCCGTTAGCCAGCAGCGTATCTTCGTCGGTTATAGATGCCATCATGATAAGGACAAGCGGAAGAAGTGCAATCAGAGTGAGTATAAAAAGGATGACAACGCAGAACCTGTAAAAAATTTTATGATTATTCGCCATACACACTCCTAGAATAATGCATTATCGGAATCAGTCTTTCTGACAATACCGTTTGCCAGCATGACAACGACAAAACCTACCACAGACTGGAACAATCCCGCAGCGGCGGACATACCAACATCGTTCAGTTTCATAAGTCCGCGGTACACATAGGTGTCTATTGTCTGTGTTACGCTGTACAACGCTCCTGAATCCATAGGGACCTGATAAAACAAACCGAAGTCAGAAAAGAAAATCCTGCCGACAGCCATAAGCGTCATAATAATGACAGTAGGTTTTAGCAGCGGTAACGTAATCGAAAATATCTGGCGGAGTTTCGATGCTCCGTCTATATCCGCAGCTTCATAGACGCTTTTGTCAATGCCGCTTATACTCGCGAGGTATACGATCGAAGTATAGCCTGCATTTTTCCACAGGAACACAAATATTAATATACCCGGCCAGGCCTGTTTTTCCGTATACCATGAAACCGATTCTATCTGCAGCCATCTGTTTATTGTTTTGTTAATAAATCCTGATTCAGAGTTTAAAAATGCAAAGCAGATATATGCTATTACCACCCAGGAAAGAAGATTCGGCAGCAGCAGAGACGACTGGAAAAACTTCAGTTTCAGGCTTGCACCCAGTTCCGACATAAGGATGGCAACGAATATTGCAAGAATTGTTCCCAGCACAATAAAGGCAAGATTATACAGAATAGTATTCCGTGTCATCAGTATTGCATCTGACGTTTTAAAAAGAAATTTAAAATTATCAAATCCGCACCAGGCGCTTCCGAATATTCCTTTGCTGAAATTGAAGTCCTTAAAAGCCAGAAATATTCCCAGCATCGGAATATAATTATTGACAATAAGATACACTATTCCCGGCAGAGCTAGAAACAAAAACTGCCATGATGGTATGTTTTTTTTATTTCCCATATTAAAATCCTTCGTTTCTCACGAGGGGCCGTTTCCCGATTCTGAGGCCCCTTGTCAATTATTTATTCACTGCAAGCCAGGCATCAAGCTGTTTCTGCTTTTCCGAAATAATTTTGTCCAGTCCGGCATCTTCAAGTTTTTTATTAAACTCCTGAATACCTTTTGATGGATCAATACTCCCGCAGCGCAGCCCTGGTAAATACTGGTTAATGACATTGTTTACGGAGGAATACTCCGTTTTCACAGAACTATTGTCGAACATAAATCCAAAGGCCTTCGAGATTTTTGCGTTTTCATTCCATTCCTTCTCGATTTTAAGCGATTCGGGATTAGTCCCCGTCATTATGTACTGTATAAACTGATTGCCGAGAATACCGCAGCTCAACTGTGCTGTGTACGGAACAGTTGAAGCATCCTGTCCGTCCGGATATTTTACTGTCCCGTCTGTATTCTTCACATAATCTTCCCCTTCTATACCGTACAGAATGGTGTTTAGTACATCCGGATCACTATACATCAGGTTCAGCAGTTTCAGGGCACTCTCAGGATGCCTGCTGCCGGAGCTTATCACCCATGTTATTGCACTTACCGTATCAGTTGCCATAACCGGAGCATCTCCGATCAGTATCGATTTCATCTCTACCCCTGTCTGATGCGAAATTTCTACGGCTGTATCGTCAGGAGGATATCCATACGACCCCATAAATCCGAAGGCCTTTCCCCCACTGACCAGTTCAACGGCAATACTGGTGGAAGATGCTGCATCTTTTGAAATAAGTCCCTTCTGATTCCACTCTCGCATTAAAACACATGACTTTTTGAACTCTTCGGTATTGTAAAAATTTTCTACGTTTGTATTATCTCCGATAAGGACACCCTTCGGGCTCCGCATATCATCGGTAAGATAATCAACATCACTGTACGGAATTTGTGTATTTCCCTGTTCTATCGGTGCAAAAGGATTCATCTGAGGATAGGCTGCCTTCACTTTTTCAAGAATCGGCGTAAGATCATACATATTCTTTATTCCCGCCATATCAAGCCCAAGTTTATCTGCAATGTCTTTACGATAGATGAACTGCGGTTGCAATACATAACTCTTATATGCCGGAAGCCCGTACAATTTGCCGTCTTTATACCCCGTCTTAATAAATTTTTCTCCGAGAACTTTCTTTGCATCGGGGGCACATGTATCAACAATATCCGTTATATCATGCGCCTGTCCCTTTGATATAATCTGACTGAAATCACCCAGACTGTGGAAAATATCAAGCTGCTCTCCGCCCGTCATAGCAAGGCTCACCTGCTGCGCATAATTTGCCGGCCCGTACAGTTTAAGTTTTATGTCAACACCGATTTTTGGTTCTGTCAGTTTATTAACAGCTTCCTCTACTTTTGTTACATCACCCGGAATATTATTAAAACTCATCAACGCGAAAACAACTGTGTCGTATCCTTTCCCTTTTGCGGAAGAGGTATTTCCGGTTCTGCTGCATCCGGATACATACAGGCACAGAATTGCAGACAAAAATGCAGCAGCAAAAAATTTGCACTGCAACCCCATAATTTTTTTCATATCTATCCTCCTGAGGATAATGGTAAGGCGTAAATTTAAATATGTCAATCGTTTGATATAAATTTTAATACTTATTCCTCATAAACTGGGCTAACTATGAAAAAACTATACTATCGTTGTCATAAGTGAATATAGATGTATGTTATCGATTGACATACCTAATATCCATCATTATAGTATATTTATGAGTACTTTAAAGGATGTTGCCGATAAAAGCGGCGTTACAGTCACAACCGTATCACGCATGCTGAATAAACGCGGATATATAAGCGCAAAAACAAAAAAAAATATACAACAGGCAATGAAAGAGCTGAATTACCAGCCGAATGAATTTGCGCGTTCACTTTCAAAAAAAAGCAGTACTTTCATAGGACTCATAGTACCGAGTGCAAGCAATATGTTTTTCGGCAAAATAATAGACTGCACAGAGCGGTATGCTCAGGAAAACGGATATAAACTTCTCCTTTGTACATCAAACCGTGAGGCACAGAAAGAAATAGAATACTTCAACATGCTTCGCGCAAATAAAGTCGCCGGCATTATTCTTGCAAGTCATACGGCCTTTCTGGATACGCAGATTCCAGATGATGCCCCTGTCATTTCGTTTGATCATACCGTTTCCACAAAAATACCGACTATCTGTTCCGACAATTATCAGGGCGGGATGATTGCAGCCCAGCACTTGATTAAAAAAGGATGCAGAAAACTTGCACATATAAGCGGAAGTGCAAAGCTGAACTCTTTTACAAACCTCAGATACACAGGTTTCAGGGATGTCTGTGAAAAAGAGGGAGTATCACTCATTGTCACAGATGCTTCCGACGATCAATTTATTTCCATGAAATACGAAAATACTATAAATTCTCTGCTTGATAATAATCCGGAAACAGACGGTATCTTCGCATCGAATGATATCATTGCGGCAAAAGTAATTACTGCTTGTAAAAAAAGAAATATAAAAGTTCCTGAGGAAATGAAAGTAATCGGTTATGATGATATCGATTTGTGCACACTTTTTACGCCTTCTATCACAACCATTCACCAGCCCATAGAGGAAATATGCTCTCAAGCTGTAAAAAATGTCATACTTTTCAGTCAAAACAAAATAGTACCGACAAACATCACATTACCAGTAAACCTGATTGAACGGGAATCCACAAAATAAATTTGTATATTCAATTCTCGTATGTCTTGAGTATATTTTCAGCCGTAACAAGTCTGCTCTGACGCAGATCCATAGCCTGCTTTTCTATGTATCTGTGCGCCTGCGGTTCCGTCATGTTCAGATACTGGATAAGAATGCATTTTGCGCGGTCAATCAATCTGATTTCTTCAATTTTTTTCTGAAGCTTCTGATTTTCGTTTTCAAGAGACATAACACGGCGCCGGCTCGCCACAAGCAGCTTCACTGACTGATAGAAAAAATCAGGACTCACGGGTTTTGGCAGCACAAACACCCCTGAATCCTCCACATTTTCGCTTATATCGGAAAGAATGTCTCCGTTTACAATGAGGATAATCCCTGCAGACGTCTGTTCGGCCGCATAGAGTGCAAAATCATCGCCCAGCTCGTCAGGAAGCGGCGAATCTATTATGATTAAGTCGAACGCTTTGTCTATTAAATCCCGGCGGGCTTCCGCGCAATTCTGCGTCGTTGTTATACGCGAGAACTGCTGCGAATTCAGCATGTCGGAAATAATACCGAGGGTGGTGTTTGTGTTGGAAACAATGAGGACACTGTCCATGGTTTATTCTTTGGTTTCTCCGCCCGCATCGATAAATGCTTCTATAGCCTTTTCAGGCAGTACAGTTTTAACAAAATCGCTTGTTTCCGCAAGTTTAAGTGCCTCTGCAAACGTCTTTGGAAGCATCTCAAGACCCTTAACTTCTTCCGGCTTCGATTTAAATAAATTCAAATCTACAGCAGGCGGAAGTATACGTTTCTGCTCTATACCTTCAAGGCCTGCGCTGATAATAAGCGCAAGAGCCGTATACGGATTACATGATGGATCCGGCGAACGGAGTTCCATTCGGCGGCGGTCCTTCTCAGCAGCGGGAAGCCTGATAAGCTGGCTGCGGTTAAACATGCTCCAGCTCACATACTCAGGCGCTTCAAAAGAACCGAAACGGCTGTATGAAGATTCAAGAGGATTAAGAAACGCAGTAATATCCCTGATATGGTATAAAACACCGGCCATGAACGATTTTGCATCGTCGGAAAGTTCTTCGGACGCAAAAATATTTTTCCCGCTCCGTTCAAGCGATATATTAATATGCAGTCCGCTGCCAGCCTTGCCTTCAAGCGGCTTCGGCTTAAAACTTGCATACAGGCCGTTGCGCGCAGCGATTGTCTTTACGACCGTTTTAAATGTACCAAGATTGTCGGCAGCCTGCAGCGGGAAACTGTACTTAAAATCAACTTCGTGCTGTCCCGGTCCTTTCTCGTGATGCGACGCTTCCGGCTGTATACCCATCTGTTCAAGTGTAAGGCAGATGTCACGGCGAACGTTTTCGCCTTTGTCGCGCGGGGCAAGATCACAGTATCCGGCATCATCATGAGGGATAAGTGTCGGATCCCCTTTCTCATCGGTCTGAAAAAGATAGAATTCGCATTTGGTTCCTACTTTTACGTCGTAACCAAGTTTCTGGGCTTTGGCAACAACATTCTGAAGAACGAAACGCATATCTCCCTCGAACGGTTTCCCGTCAAGGTAACGTATACTGCAGAAAAACCGGACTACCCGGCCATGCTGCGGACGCCAGGGAAGGACGGACAGCGTTGACGGATCAGGGACTATAAACAAATCACTTCTATCCGCTTCAAGAAATCCTTTTACAGCGCTTGCATCGAACGATATGCCGGTTTTAAACGCACGCTCAAGCTCTTTGGGCTGAATGGAGATACTTTTTATTATACCGAAAATATCGGTAAAAAACAGTTTTATAAATTTTACATCGTTCTCTGCAATATACTGCAGTACTTCACTTTGTGTGTATATCATATTATTCTCCACTACTCTACAGTAACGCTCTTTGCAAGATTCCGCGGTTTGTCAGGGTCATTTCCCCGCAGTACTGCGCAATAATACGCAAACAGCTGGGCTGGAATAATTGTAAGCATGGATGCAAATACATCGTTTACAGGAGGAATGCGGAATATGACATCCGCCTGGGTTTTAAAACTGTCGCCTTCGTCCTGAGTTATAACGAATGTTGCCGCACCGCGGGTTTTAACTTCTACAATATTTGACCCGATTTTTTCATACAAAGCCGGCATTGACGCAACTGCAACGACAAGCGTATTTTTATCTACCAGGGCAATAGGCCCATGCTTGAGTTCTCCGGCAGCAAACGCTTCACTGTGCATATAACTTACTTCTTTCAGTTTCAATGCGCATTCAAGACTTGTCGCCGAATCAAACTGACGTCCGATATAAAAAATCTTTTCCTTATTAAATTGTTCGGATGCGAATTTCTGGATAACAGATTTTCCGTCAAGGATCTCCTGTATTTTGCAGGGAATGTGTTCAAGCTCGCCGAGCATTGCAGTATAATCGCTGCCGGAAATCTCGCCGCGGATTTTTGCAGCTTTAAGCGCAAGCAGATACAGGCACATAAGCTGCGTCGTGTATGCTTTCGTTGAGGCAACAGCAATTTCCGGCCCGGCCCACGTGTAGATTACCTCGTCTGCTTCGCGGGAAACTGTTGAACCGACACAATTTGTAATCGCAATGACGGTAAGTCCCGCGGTTTTTGCCAGACGCATCGCGGCCAGAGTGTCAGCTGTCTCGCCCGACTGACTTATAACGATGAATATATCGTCTTTGTACAGAATCGGATCCCGGTAACGGAATTCCGATGCAACGTCAACATCAACCTGAAGGCGCGCAAGTTTCTCAAACGCGTATTTTGCAACGACCCCGGCATGGTATGCGGTACCGCATGCAGTAACAATAATCCGCCGGGCGGTTTTCCATTCGTCGCCGAATTTCATCTCCTCAAACTCAATATCGACAGGTCTGCCGCTGCTGTCCCTGACAAGACGCGGCCGCATTGTATCGGTAAGGGCTTTTGGCTGTTCATGAATTTCCTTAAGCATAAAATGCGGATATCCGCCTTTTTCTGCAGACGACACATCCCAGTCAACATGATACGGAGCGCGGATAATTTTTTCACCAGTCTCCGCTTTATACAAATCTACGTGATCCGTATACAAAACAGCCATTTCGTTCTGATCCAGGAAGTATACTTCGCGGGTATGCTCTAAAAGTGCAGGAACATCAGACGCGATAAAGTTTTCGCCGTTTCCAAGTCCCACGACAAGCGGACATTCCTTTCGTGCGCAGATAATGCGGTCCGGATAATCGGTACATATAACTGCCAGAGCATAAGAACCTTCAAGCCTGGAAAGCGTTTCCAGAACAGCCTGAAAAATATCACCGGTCTTTTCATAATTAAAATTTATCAGATGTGCTATGACTTCGGTATCAGTCTGGCTGCGGAATACAACGTTCTGGCTCTGGAGCCACTCCTTCAATTTCGCGTAATTCTCGATAATACCGTTATGCACGACGGCTATAGTGCCGGAAAGATTTGTCTGAGGATGGGCGTTCACATCGCTCGGCTCGCCGTGAGTGGCCCACCGTGTATGCCCGATACCGAGAGATCCCTTTACTGTTTCACCGGCAATACGCTGCTCAAGAACTTTTAAAGCACCTTTCGCCTTGCGTACAATTATATTGTCCCCGTCAAGGACAGCAATTCCTGCAGAATCATATCCACGATATTCAAGTTTCTTAAGCGAATCAATAAGAATGGGAGTCGCCTGTTTATTTCCGACGTATCCAACAATTCCGCACATAAAACACCTCGGTTTAGATGATTCAATAAGTTTATATTATTACAGATTGTCATTCAAGTAGAAAAACATATTCTCTTGTGCCAGAATGCATGTAAGAACAAAAGGACAAAGACTTCCATTAATTACTTATTTCCCTACGCAGAAACGGCTGAAAATACTGCCAAGCACGTCGTCGGGAGTTACTTCCCCTGTTACTTCGCCGAGAGCGGAAAGCGCATCTTCCAGATCCTGAACGACTGCATCAAGCGTATAATTGTCGTCGGCACTCACAAGCGAATGTTTTACGCTTTCAAGCGCTTCTTCTACAGCAGCTTTCTGACGGGCAGAGCCAAGCCCTGCCTGAATGCGCTCGGTACTTATTCCTTCCGTGAGTACATCCTTTACCGCTTTCAGCAAATCTGAAATTCCCTCGCCTTTTTTGGCACTTACATACACTTCATTTCTGAAACAGGCTATCAGAGCTCTCTGTTCGATGGACAGTTTCGGCCGTTCCGTCGTTTTATCGCACTTATTCCACACAAAGACGACAGGCTCTCTGCACTGCTTCAAAAAAAGTTCGTCCTCTTCCGTATACCCGCATACGCTGTCTGCAAGATACAGGACGACATCAGCATCGTTCGTGAGCGAATGAGTAAGCTCCACGCCCTGCTTTTCCACGACATCGGATGTTTCCCGGAGGCCGGCTGTATCAAAAAGCCGTACCGGTATACCGTCAAAACTTGCCCAGCTTTCAAGCCAGTCGCGGGTTGTACCGGCTACGTCGGAAACTATGGCGCGATCCTCTTTCAGTATGCTGTTGAACAGGCTTGACTTTCCGGCGTTCGTCCTGCCGCAGAGAACTACGCGGGCACCGTCCTGATACAGTTTTTCACCTTTCCAGGAATCTGCCAGAATCTGCAGAGAGGCAGCAGCTTTTTCTATGTCTGCCCTGTCGAACGTGCTGGCAATCGTTTCCTCATCTTCAGGATACTCGACTTCGACTTCTATTGAAGCAAGCGTGTCCGTTATCAGTTTTTTTATGGAATCGATTTCGACATAAAGTGAACCGGCAAGCCTTCCTGCGGCGCGGCCTCTGGATGCATCGGTGTGACTGTCTATAATTTCGCGCACAGCTTCGGCTCTTGTTAAGTCTGTCTTGCCGTTTATATACGCGCGGAACGTAAATTCGCCGTGCTGAGCCTGCCGGAAACCGTGCGCCAGCAGCAGATTGTGCACTGCCGTTACGACGGACGGTCCTCCATGACATGAAATTTCGACCATATCTTCACCGGTAAAACTCTTTGGAGCGCGGAATACGGAAACGAGTACTTCGTCTATGCGTTCTTCTCCGTTCATCATCCAGCCGTATACAATCGTATTGCCGGCAGCAGCAAGCAGCGCATCCGGCCGTGAAAAAACTCTGGACACAAGTTCTATGCTTTTTTTGCCGGAAGTCCGCACTATACCGAGCGCAGCGGGAGAAAGTGCCGTTGCAATCGCGGCAACTGGTTCATCCGGTGTATATCTATCTGTCATACAAGCCTTCTACCGTGTATGCATGAGCGGCACCATGAGAAATGGCGTATATGCCGTCTTTTCCGTTCCGACAGTACTTTCCTGATTAAGAATGCTGTCAAGCACTGATATCGTTTCGTCAAAAAAAGGAGGCTTCACGGCAGTCCCTATTGACGGCTTTCTGAACTTCGGATCAGCTTCCGGTGCGGTGCCGGTGTATTTTGATTCGGCAGTAATATCAGGCATAAGATAATCGTAATCGCCTGCATTATTCCAGTACAAATATCCGCGGTTTACCGAATCCCGCACACCGAATATCTCCTTCTGAATATAGTCGGGTCCGTAATACTGACGGTCATAACTTACGTTCAGTTTAAATGCCTGCACCCACGGGCGGGCAATCGCCCTGTTGCGGGTCATAACAGTAGTCCGGTATGTACCGTAAAAATATATGCGGTACGGCCTGTCTGCATAGGGCGCACAATTCATAAATTCCTGCTCAAAATGGCTCGGGTAAAACATGGGAGAAATAACATCGACATATTCAGCAAGCATCTCCGCGTCCTGTCCGGTGCGCGTTCCGCTGCGGTACCATCCGTTTGCGCCGTAGATATCAATACCAATCGGCACAGCAAGATTTTTCCGCGCATATGACAAAAACGAAATAAGAGCGCTTTCTTTATTCATACCTTCGCTGTGCCATCGGTACGTTGCATTCCTCAAATTATACCCGTCTGTCGGAAAACGTATGTAATCGAACTGTATTTCATCAAATCCGCGGGCAACAAGTTCTTTTGCAATTGCGACGTTATATTCCCAGACTTCAGGCGAATACGGATCAACCCAGTTCTCATCGTAATAATTGATGGTATGTCCGGTCACTTCACCGGTCTTCTCGTCTTTCACGTCATCGTACGATTTTATGCCGACCCAGGGAGCGTTTGTAGAATTATCCCAAACAGAATATTTCCCATTATCGTACTTTGCCAGATTCTTGTCTTTAAATACGACTATACGCGCAATAAGATATACATTGTCCTTCTTAAATTCTGAAACAAAATGATCAAGGTCAACAGCATACTGTGTTACGCGGCTTTTCTGCATTACAAGAGGATCACGCGTATCATACCGGAGAAATCCGTAATCGTCCTTCATATCTATAACAAGGGCGTTTAAATTATTATCTTTTATTACTTTTTTAAACTTATCTATCCCGGACTGTTCCCTGCACTGATATGCGGAAACATATATGCATTTCTTTCCCATAGCTTTGCCGGCATATGTAGTGTTAACCGTTCCCGGATACAACAGCCACAATTCGTTGAGGAGCAGCCCCTTTGAAAATCCGCTTCTCGCCTGAGGAATCCACGAAGTGTTTACGAATCCGGGGACGCAGGACAAATTCTGTTTCCACTGTTTAAAGTTCACCGGCTGGCCCGGACTTTTTAAAGTATTAACATCGATTGAGCCAAGTGATTCGTTGCGCGTAAACAGAAGCGTATTGTCAATACTCGTCAGACCGTCTATCGTGTCGCTCGGCTCTTTTCCGCTGTATATGCATATGCCCGCTTTCTTTTCCCAGTCGAATCTGTACACATGCGGCAAATATGTCTGAGAAAAATATATTTCAACATATTTCGTACCATCAGCTCTCGTCCTGAGCATAGGATAAATATCAGCAATTTCGTCAGTCGAAGTAAGCGAGTCCATGATTTTTATGCCGCCGGACACGTCAGTCCAGTGGGCATTTTTCATATCAGGAAGTATATACGACAATCCGAAAATCGGATGCGACTCGAACACGACAAGCTGTCCGTCGGGCATTGTTGCAGCGGCAACTGCTTTCATTCCCGGAGTCGCTTCACTTGTCGATCCCAGCGGCAGCCACCTTTTTCCGCCGTCGCGGGTAATATACACACTGTTTTCAGTTGCAGTTACAAGGCAGAGTGGATTCACAGGATCTGCACATAAATCCCGGAGCATGGCAACCTGATTTTTCAACGTCGCAGTTTTGCCGTCGTATTGCTTAATTGTTAAAAAAGAGAGCCCGTCATTGCGAAGTTCAAAATGTTCAAGGTCTTCGCTGTACAGGATTCCGCTGGATGTACGGAAATACCAGCATTCTTTCAGATTTCCTGCGGCATTTTTTACTTCTGTCCGAAGAATCTGTTCAACTTTTCCGTCTGTCCACAGCGGTACGGCTGTATTGTTCCCGGAAATACGGTATAAACCTTTGTCTGAACCTGCTATAAAAAGCCGGCTTTCCCCTGAAGCATTTTCTGAATCAATTCCTGCTTCGGGAAGCTGGTATAAAGGTTTCATATCCTGAGCATAAACACTATCAGGAGTACAAACAAACAAGGATAAGATCAAAAGAAAAACTGTCATAGTACAATTATCGGCATAATAGTTGTAAAGTTTATATGATAGACTCCAGTACCGCAACGACATCAGGATCGTACATGTTTGGTGACTCCTTCAGTTTTTCAATTGCAGTTTCCTTATCGTTTATCTCATGATAACTGCGTCTGCTTGAAAGTGATATATAACTTTCCGCCACGCGGATAAGGCGAGCAATTTCGGGAATCGCCTCACCCTTGAGTCCGTCAGGATACCCTGAACCGTCCATATTTTCGTGATGTTTTGTCGCAGCATCCTCGAATACCTGCCAGTAGCGCTTCGGAACGAACTGGAGATATGTATCCGCCAGCTCAATATGATTTTTGAGTTTGTCACGCTGTTCGTCCGTAAGGGATTCTGCCGAAAGCAGCTCCTCCTCTATGCCGAGGAAACCTGCATCATACACCATAGCTGCACAGAAAAACACCATAGCTTCCCGCTGCTGAAATCCGAGTGCAATGGCAAGCTTGTAAATAAGTTCGCTTACGTTTTTTGAATTATTCTTGCGCTTCGTTGCCTGATCTATTTTTGTACCAAGATCTTCGCATTTTGCAGCAAGGTCGCGCATCTCCGCTTTTTCCTCAGGAGTCTCCTCCGGTTTCGGCAGTGCATCCATTCCCCAGCGGGAACTTCCTGCGGACTTGAGACCGTTCGAGCCGTATAAATCCGTAACGCCGCCGAGCATAAGCCTGTTCGTCTGACTCTGGTTCTGCGCAAGCAGTTTGAACGCTTCCGCATACTGTGTCTGCTGCATCTGCTGGTGTTTGAATCCCTTATGCACTATGACAACAATGACAAGCACAATAATTATTATTAACGCAGCAATAACAAAGATGGAAATCATCATGACGCGGCTCGTCTTTTTTGATTCCTGCGCGGATGTAGTAAGCCCGCTGTTTATATTCTGCATGCCGCTGTCTATTTTGTTAATAAGTTCCACCTGATTTTTCTGTGATTCTTCCTGCTGCTGTTTAATCAGTTCCTGCTGCCGGGTAAACCGTTCTTTTTCATCAGCACGCGACGCCTGCTGTTCTTTCAGCTGGGCATCAACCTGCGCAGACTGGGCATCCAGTTCCGCCTGCTGCTGCTCTGCTTCTATCTGCGCAATCAGTTTTTTAATCGTACTGTTTTTAACGTCAGGAAACTGTTCAAGATTTTCTTTTACGTCAATTAAGTCGATATAATTTTTCGATTTTCTGATATTCTGCAGTTTTTTCGTATAAACCGACTGCGCAACATAAATAATATTAGCCGGAATTCCGTTCTGCTTTGTAAGCATCATAGCTTCATTTATATATTTATATGAACTGTTCACATCGCCGTTTTCATACGCAGCATCCGCTTTGTCAAGATATCTTTCTGCAATATCAGCTGTTGCTGCACATATCTGCGCAGCAAACAGTACTCCTATCAACAGTTTCAAAAGCAGATGCTTATCAGTTACTAACATTTTCAACTCCAATCGCAAAGGTTATGCCGACACGGTTTTCTATGCCGTTGCTCTTTATATACAGATTATCATTTATCCCTGTATTAAAATTGAGCTTGATTTTTTCCATTTCTGCTATAGGCAGCGCGGCGTTCAGCCCGGCACCCATTGCGGAATTAACATCTTCATAGAAAAAATGGCCGATATAATAATCATAAAAACCGGAAAGATTTATATTCCCGATTTTAACATGATTGAATTCAATGCCTACAAGGGGTGTAAGGAAATTCTCATGAAGCACTGTTTCTGATCCCGCAGCAGCAGTTATAATCCCTGCAAACCCCGCCCGCAGGAAGATATTCTTGTTAAATCCCGCGAAGCTGATTTTCGGCGCAATTTTTACCGAACCGGTCATCGACTTGTCGTCGTTATAGAGCGCAAGAATAATCGCTTCTGCATCTGCATCAACGCCGAACACGAACTTTCTCTGCAGTGTGTATTCCCAGGTGAATGCGGCTGCAAGCCCGTACCTGAGAGAACTGTAGTCATCGGGTGTTTCCGATATAAACATAAGATCGGCAAGACCAAAACGGGCATTCCAGTATACTTCCGAATATTTTTCATCCCTGCCGGTAATATACACGGAATCTCCCGATGCCGTTTCTGCTACCTGGAATTCTTTGTTTGCCTTCGACCGCTGGGCTTCTCTTTCTCGTTTAAGGCGTTCCTGTTCAGCCAGTTTCAAATCCTGCTGCTGTTTTTCATATGATTCCTGCTTTTTGAGCGAATCCTCAATAGCGGTGTACATTTCAACAGCTGCTGTATTTTCAAGATTATTGTCTATAACGACAAGAACAGCCTGTTCAGCAAACTTAAACTCACTCGCAATTATGAGTCTTCTGATTTTTTTCATCGCATACGCTTCAATGAAATCATAATTTTCATTTTTACGTTCGCCCTTCAGAATAGTATTCAGTTCCGAATCGGAACGGTCTGTAAATGCGGCATCTATCTTCTGATACGCTTCGCTTACCGAACTGTCAACGGCAAATGCAGGAATAATCCTGATGCCGATGCAGATAAAAAGCAGTACAAGAAGTTTTTTATTAATTATCTGTTTTCTCAAAATCAGCTCTCCTATCACATTTTGCCGTCAGACTGCTTTTTCTCAGAATACATTTATACGTATACCCTCCGCAATCTGGAACACAAGATTCTGAATATCAACCGTACTCGAAACATCAGTTGGTATAAACCATAAGGAACCTTCTGTATACAACGAGAAAGTACGGAACCGCTTTACATTCGGCAAAGTTATCCGCGGGAATTCAATCTGACCAAGCAGTGCTCCCAGAACCTGAGCTTTACCGCTGTTCGTTTCATTAAACCGCGTAAAATCTGCACCAATTGCAAAACTCGCAGACAACCATTCCCAGTCGTGTCCGAAGAAATAACTGAAAGGAAGATGCCCAATATTCGCAAGAATCTTTATACCCATGACATTATCGCCGCCGTAACGCATTGTTGTCTGGGAAAAAATATCGCGCTGCGCCTGCGTAAACTGGCCCCACTGGAACTGAAGTTTTACATTGTCGTCAAAGAACGTTAATCCGACTCCGATATCATACAATGTTGCACCCCAGAAATGCCAGTCGAAATACAATCCCTGTATGAACGAAGGAACCTCATAGGAAGCTTTGTCACCTTTGCGGAGAGAAAGCTTTACGTTTTTCAAACCGACATCATCAGAAGTAAGACCTGAGAAGCCAAGTTCCTGATTATACTTCCCTCCCGCCCCCGGAGAAATCAACCTGATATATGGTTTTGTATTGTCTATCTGAACGATGAGCCTTGTTACCGCAGTCTCGCCGTTTTTCATTGTCGCACGCAGGAACAGGAAGTGGTACCCTTCCGAAATATCCTGATTTTCTACGCGGTAACGCCATTTTTCGCCGGTCGAAATCGGGATAAACGTTTTTCCGTTATCAAAGCTTAATTCAACAAGCGCGACATTCTTTCCTGCAACTGCAAGTTTCTGTTCTTTAGTTGCATCCTTAGTCTTGGAAGTAAGAAGTTCATTTGCATCAAGTGAGTAACCTGCCGATCCTTTTATATACGGGCGGTCTATGGCAAACTCCCCGTACGTGAAATTGTCAATTGTAATCCAGGGACCGGTCGGCGAATACACCAGCGTCTGTTTGCGCGACGGAATAACAGTTTTGCCCTCAACAGTCGCATCAACGTGATATACGTGGGCGCCTTCCGTGAGCATACTGGTGTTAACCTCAAATTTAAAGAATCCGGTCGGCGTTAAAGTTGTTTCAGCCGCCTTTTTATCGTCGATATACAGCGACAGATTCGTAATTTCCTTTTCTGCAGTGGCCTGGCCGTAAATATCGAATATTCCCTGTTTGTGTTCTCCGTCAAGAGGATACAGCAGATCAACCGACGCGAGCGGCTTCGATTTATCAAGTTCAACGTTACGGCTTACGCGCGTAATGTTTCCGGCTTTATCCCTGCTGGTAAGTTCAATATTGTAGAATCCGTTGTCGAGACTTGAAATATCAAGCACATGGGTAATAATTCTGTCCGGATTCATGTCAACGTGAGAAAGAGCCTTATTTACCGATTTCTGCTCAAGGCTGCGCACGGTAATGTACATGTCGGTAATTCCTACATTGTCAAATGCATAACCGGAGAAAAACAAAGTTCCTGTCGTTTTTGAATCGTCGAGCGGCAGTTCAAGCGAAAGTTCAGGACTTATATTGTCAATATTGATAAGGCTTGAATACAGGCCGGTAATACCGTAGTTGTCGGTTATCTTGATGAACACGACCTGGGTACCGTCGGGAATGGCCCGTGTATCGACCGTGTATATCCATTTTTCCGTACCGACTGCATCGTTATAACTGTTTCCGTTATCAAGGGAAACCTGCACCTTTTGAATTCCGTTTTTATCGCTTGCAACGCCTTCAATCTGTATGACGCTTTTTACCGACGTATCGATAGCCGGAGCCGTTACGGCGCCTTTCGGCTCCTCAAGCGAAATGCGGAACCTGCGCACAGTCTCCGGGCCTTTTACACCGTTAATATCAACGGCATACACTGTTACTGTGTGCTCGTTGTCGGTCATTGTGGAAAGAGGGACATCTATCGAGAAACTTGTTCCGGCTTCCGGCAGCTGTTTGTATGCATTGTTGTCAATTTTATACCAGATCGTCGACGGTCCGTCGTCATCATAAATGACACCCGATATGGTAAAATCACGCGTAATGACTTCGTTGTCTGACGGCAGGTGAATTTCCGCGCGGGGCAGATCCGATTCTGCATCAATATTGAATTTCCACGATTCTATAGTTGTACTGTTCCCCGCAGGATCATCGAACTCAAACGACATTGCATCGTTAATCGGTTGTTCTTCCGTACCGATATGAGTCGTAATAAGGGGTGAAACAGTTATTTCGCTGCGTTTCTGCGTTTTCGCTTTTCCGGCAGGAGGCGCAATATAATACGCTTTATCAATCCCGATCCTGTCTCTGGCAGTAAACGCGATAAGGTTGTCGCCGTTTACGATATCGGTATCAAGAGGAAGCACGACCTGTACTTCCGGCGGAGTCGTATCCTTGTACACAGCAGTGTGTGCATATGCCGTATGCCCGCCGTTGTCCACGGCACGCACGTCAATTCTTATTAAACCTTCGGCTGCCTGAGAAATGGAAACATCGGTACTGTATGTAACTCCTGCTGAAGATTTTTTCGGAAGCGTAAACGGTACCCAGCTGGCACCGCCGTCAATCGAATATTCAGCGGATTTTATGCCACTTTGATCAGCAGCTGTTCCTGAAATTTTTACAGTGTCCTTTACCCAGGCGTACAACGCAGGCGTTTCTATATGAAGATCGGGAGCGCCAGCATCCACCACAAGATGCACTGCCGCCGACGTGTACGAAACACCCTGACGGTCGGTCACTTTTACGGCAACATCCTTGTAATCACCCTCTGCCGACGGAGTAACTGTTACCGCATTTCCTTCCGTCGCAACCGCAAGTCCGTTGGCTGCCGTTACAAGCGATGCGGTTACCGGCTGGGAAACGTTCGCATAGAACACAAACGTCTGATTGGGCATCATAAGATATTCATTTGTATCCGCATCGTATTTCACTCCGTTACCGGGCATGGCATACACGACACGGTTATCATCAATACGCGCAGAATCAATGCTGCGCACAACAGCAACAGAGCCCCGCAGCTCTTTCGTAAGCAGCCCGGCCCGTACCGTCACTTTTATATCAGTCATACGCGCAGGAAGATTTGCAAGCGGAATTTCCGCCGTCCAGCGTTCGCTGCCGCTTTCCGGTTTTACTAATTTCGCGGTTCCCGTCTGTTTTGCATCTCCGCCGGGAACGTCGCCGCCGGTAATCTCGTACGATACGGATGAAACTGCCGCACCTGTATCTATAAATACCGATATTTTCCCGGGTGCATCTTTTGTGCCGGAACGACCGGCAACAGCGCTCATGCCGCTTACATACGGCATGTCATTTACAAGCGCAATGTGGGCATCAAGAGCCGGTACTTTCTGTGCAGTATATTTTGAAGTACCGGCCGACAGAGGATTCGCACCGGTCTTCATATCGTATCTGTGGAATACGCCGAAATTCTGTCCGGCGTCTCCCTGATAGACAACTGTATAATACACGTCAAAACCGTCGAGCCATACGGTAACAGGAGATTTTGCCTTTATACCTTTTTTACCGTCGCCTTCAGGAAGGGGAGGCATGTTGCGCACGCACGCGGCTGCAGCAGCACCGTTTCCCCCTGCACTCGTCGCGACAAATTCAAGAACATACATGCCCGGGCCGTACGAAGAGGCATCAAAATCAACGGAGAATGAACCGTCTTTACCGGGCTCAACAGCCGTAAGTTCCGGTACAACAGGGGAAGTCTTTACACCTGACACAAGCCCGGTCGCATCAACGACAGCATTTGCCGCAAGCACACGATAGCCGAATGAACCAATACCGGTTGCGCAGGATACGTTTCCCGAAACTTTAACAGCACCGGCAGCACCGTCTGCTGCCGCTCCTTCTGCAGAACCGTTAATCGTTATGACCGGTATGGCCGTATCGGATTTGAATGTAAGTTCACGCGATTCGTACGCAAGCCCCTGGTCGGTCGTAACCCGGACTTTCACGGGGACGGAAGAACCGGTGGCATCGCCTGCAATAAGCGAAATACTGTTGCCGTTAAGCTGGGCAACAGCAAACGGTGTTTTAGGTACGATGTCGGCTTTGACCGCCTTTCCGCCTGTAAAATAGCCGCTCGGAGGGAATTCCTTATTCATTTGAACAGCACCGTTCTCATCAATTGTGCTGTCGCTGAAGACAACGTGCGGTTCGTCACTTTTTACAATTGTTGTATCAGTAACGGATAACAGCGTGCGCTGCTCCGTCGTGCGGCCGTATATGTCCTCTGCGGTTACAGAAACCTGTACCACCCCTTCAGGAAAATCAGGTGTAATGGGAATGGTCACCGGAACAGATAATTCATTCTTAACAGTCTGTTCATGAACGTCGCTCCCGTTAGTTCCCCATGTTGTTTTCCATATAATGTGCGTTATACCGCATGCGGACGAGGCTGTAGTTGAAAATAAAGCACCAGCTTCAGGATGAACTGCAATCCCGTTAAGTGCATCGGCAATATCTTTACCCACAGTCAATTTCGGGCTGCTGAAAGCGGGAGCAGCACCTTCTGCGGTAAACGTAACGATCACCGGATTTCCTGCAACACCGTTTACGTCCACAGCAGTCACTTTTACAGTATGTTTTCCGGCTTTAAGCTCCGCCCCGGAGGCAATCCTCGCATAAAATACGCCTTTCGTATCCTGAGACTGCTCTTCTCCGCCGTCAAGACTGTACCGTACAGACTTCACACCGTCGTCATCAACAGCGATACCCCGCACAATGACGTCGCTGTTTTCATCAACAGTCGTTTCAGAAGCGGGCTCAGAGATTGTAACAACAGGTTTATCAAGTTCCTGATTCAAATCAATTACCTGCGAGACGTCAATCACATTGCCGGCAAGATCAGTTGCAGACACTGTAAATTTGCGGGATTTGTCAGTAGAACCGGTAGTATCGAATTCCACTGACCAGTAGGGATTGCCGGGAATCAACGCAAAATCACCATTCTGGCTGCCGAACGTCCATGAAAGCTTTGTTATTCCAAGAATATCTTTTGCATATCCGGCAACGGAAAATTTTCCGTTTTGCGGCTCTTTCAATGCAGGAAGAACGATTTTGACGTCCGGTTTTGTATTGTCTATAAAATACAGGAACGAATAAATTCCCACGCTGCCTGCATTGTCAGCTGCCTTGAACCAGATGACGGATGGACCGTCGGCAAATAGTTTCGTATTTACCGGGATATCGAACGTCCAGTTTCCGTCTTTCTTATTTTCCTGTATTTTCGTATCGGTAAATGTCTTTCCGTTATCAAGGGAATACGCAAGCGCCTTTATACCGTTACCGTCAGCAATAGTTCCCTTGAATTTGACACTGCCGGAAACAAGCGTCCCCATTCCGTAATTATCAACTGCGGTAACAGGCTGACGGCGGTCAAGATTCCATGTAAGCGATACAGGCGTTCCTTGAAGACCGTTTATATCCGTTCCGACTACCTTAATGGAATGCTTACCTTCCGAAAGACTGCGCGTATCAAGGTAATACGACCAGAACTCTTTTCCGGACGCACGCACGGGATGTGCCTCATCGTCGTCGAGGACAAGATCCACATGATCTACCCCGTCATCGTCGACACAAGTTCCGACGATATTCAGGTTACCGGAAACACGCATATCCTGATGCGGATTCGTAATACCGCACACAGGTAAATCAGATTTAGGATCAATATAGATATTATACGGCCCTTCAACAGCCCGATTTCCTCCAAGGTCTGTTGCCGTTACCATAATATTGTATTTTCCGGCTTTTTTTCCGTTTAAATCGAACGATTCCTGCCAGCTCTCCAGGTTCGTCACATCTTTTTCTTCTACATCCTTCGAACCGTGTGCAAATATAGTAACAGGAAAGAACAAACACAGTAACATACTTAATATGAACAACTTTTTAATAATCGGCATGACGCCCACTCCTTGCAAACTATTTGAATATACTTTAATTATTGCAGATATTAGAGATTTGTCAAATATTTCTTTACTTCAATATCGGTACATTGTCCAAATTCCATAACCAGCCGCAAAAATAATTCATTTATTTTCCTTATAAAGCGGTATATACTAACAGGTATGAATGATACATCTTTTTGCGATAACGTTACAGACCTGCAAAAACTTATTGATTCCAGCAATAATATCGTATTTTTCGGCGGTGCGGGAGTCTCTACGGAAAGCGGTATTCCCGATTTCCGCAGCGTAGACGGTCTGTACAATCAAAAATGGAAATTTCCACCCGAACAGATAATCAGCAGAAGTTTTTTCGACGCAAATCCCGGCGAATTTTACCGGTTTTACAGAGAGAAACTGATCATAAAAGGAATAAAACCGAATGCAGCGCATCTCAAACTTGCAGAACTGGAAAAAGCCGGTAAGCTAAAAGCGATTGTCACGCAGAACATAGACGGACTGCATCAGGCTGCGGGCAGTAAAAATATATTCGAACTGCACGGCAGTACGCTCAGAAATTATTGTATGACCTGCCATGCACCGTACGATATAGACTTCATCGCAGACAGTGCGCACAGTCCCGACGGTATTCCGCACTGTACAAAATGCGGCGGTATTATAAAACCTGACGTTGTACTTTATGAAGAAAATCTGAACGAATCATGTATTGAAGGCGCAATCGAAGCAATCAGGGATGCAGACATGCTTATAATAGGCGGCACATCTCTCACTGTATATCCGGCAGCAGGATTAATAAATTATTACCACGGCAGCAAACTCGTGCTTATAAACAAATCGCCGACAACCGGTGATCTTGCAGCAAGGCTTGTCATCCACGACTCAATCGGAAAAGTGCTCGGTGCAATCAAAGTGTAAGCAAAACGTACGGTTATTATACCTTGCAGTTTTGAAAAAAAATTATTGTGCATTTGTAAAAAGAAATGCTCCCGCAGAAAACAATCCGCTTAAGCTCCACCAAGACGGCTTCGCCGTCACTCTTACAGGAAGTTTATATACATCCGTGCTCACGCACGGTGAGAGTCGCTTCGCTCAGGGTCGCCCGCGGGCTTGTTTTCTGCTCCGCATTTCTTTTTACACACGATATGCAGATTTTTTTTCAAACGGTATGAAATAATAAACGACGCTTGTAAGAACGAAAAAACGGGGTCCAGGGGTATCCCCTGGTCATGCTGGGAAAAGTAAGTGGTTTGGAGAGAGAGAAACACCGCTTTGAAAGTAGAGGGGTTCTCTCTCTCCAAATAAACATACGTTTTTTTTTAGTTCTGGCCGGTTATGAGGCTGTACAATCGGTCAAGGTCGGCACGGCTGAAAAAATCTATGATAATCGAGCCTCTTTCTATAGACCCGTTGAGCGTACATTTTGTACCAAGCTTCTCAAGGAATTTCTGTTCAATCGCAAGAATGTCAGGATCTTTTTTTACTGTTTTTTTCAGCTTTTTTTTCGTATCTGCTGCACGTCCGCCGTTGTTGAACGTACCTGCAAGTTCTTCCGATTCACGCACAGACAGCCCGCCGCCGACAATCTTACCGAAAAGCACACGCTGGTCGGCGGGACTTACAACAGAAAGAAGCGCGCGTGCATGTCCTGCAGTAAGCTGGCCGGTAACAAGCGAACGCTGCATATCTTCCGGCAGTTTGAGCAGGCGGACAGCATTTGCGACCGTCGAACGTTTCTTGCCGACCCGTTTTGCAACCTCATCCTGGCTCAAGTCGCCAATCTGCATAAGGTTATAATACGCCGTTGCTTCTTCAATCGGATTAAGATCGGCACGCTGAATATTTTCAATAAGAGCTACTTCAAGTTTTTTCTGGTCGTTATACCGTCTGAGCTGGACAGGCACTTTTGCAAGTCCTGCCATCTTCGCTGCGCGGGTACGGCGTTCTCCGGCGATAATATAGAATTTTTTTTCACCGGCCGACTCGATGATAATAGGCTGGACAACACCGTGCTCTTTAATTGAATCTGAAAGTTCCTGGAGCGCCTGTGCGTCAAATTCGGTACGAGGCTGCTTTGGATTGGGAAGAAGCAGAGCCGGATCAACCCACAACCCGCCGTCGTCATCAACTTCTATGCCCTCCGGCAGTTTTGTCGATGCGGCAGCCAGGGCATCTTTCGACAAAGCGTCCCCGTGTTCAATTTGAGAGATTTCGGCAGCCTGGGCTGACCCCATAAGTGCATCAAGCCCTCTGCCTATACCGAGTCCGCCTTTTTTAGCCACGCCGCATTACCTCTTCTGCAAGTTTTTTGTAGCTCACAGCGCCGGCACACACAGGATCGTATCTGCAGATCGGAAGCCCCCGTGAAGGTGCTTCTGAAAGCCGCACGTTGCGGGGAATTATCGTATTGAATACTACATCCTTGAAATATGATTTTACCTGAGTAACAACATCCTGTGCAAGACGCGTACGTGAATCGTACATAGTAAAAAAGATACCGCCTATGACAAGATGAGGATTTATCCCCTGCTGCACTTTTTTAACAGTCTGAAGAAGCAGCGTAATTCCCTCAAGAGCAAAGTATTCACACTGCATCGGGACAAGAACACCGTCTGCCGCAGCAAGGCCGTTGAGAGTTAGAATGCCGAGCGACGGAGGACAATCTATAAGGATATAGTCGTATTTTTCATGTAATGGAGCGATTGCTTTTTTGAGATAGAATTCACGGCCTTCCTGGTCGACAAGTTCTATAGCCGCTCCTGAAAGGTCGATTGATGCGGTAATTGCATCCAGATTTTCCACAGTCGTGTGTTTGATAGCATCTTCTGGGCGGGCAAGTTCCGCTATAAGTTCGTATACGGTCGGTTTGTCCTTTGATACACCCACGCCGCTTGACATGTTGCCCTGTGAGTCAAAATCGACAAGCAGAACTTTTTTACCGGCAAGAGCAATGTATGCGCCTATGTTAATCACCGAAGTCGTCTTTCCGACGCCTCCCTTCTGATTTACGAAAACCAAACACTTTCCCATACGGTTAACTATATCATTTTTCCGGAAAAGAGTATACTGATGAGAAAGTACTGCGCATGTACCCGAAGTCCGGGCAATTCCATTATAACGAGGAAAAAATGATTCTTTCTGCGACCCTTTCAAAACCAGTAAAAAACGTGGATACCATTCTCGGGCGGCCGTATACCCGGATAAAGATACGGGCGAATGCTTCGTCATCAGGGGGAGCATACTTTGTAGAGCTCTTTACGGAAAAACAGGCTTTTCATGAACAGATGACGGAACAGCAGCTTACCGATTTTATTGAAACACATGCGGGAAAGACATTCAAAAACTGCGTTGAGCGTACAGAATCGGAAGAAATAACAATCCTTGCTAACAAAAAAGGAAAAATTGCGGTTCTGCACAGAATGCTCGCCGCTGTTGCAGCCCCTGAAACAGAGAACAAAGCCATTGACCGCAGCGGCGATACCGCCGGCAGAATTGCTCAAAGCAGCAGAAACACAATGGCAGCCAGCCTGTCAGCCGATACGGAAAGCGACATGCAGCAGCATTGCGGGGACACAGGTTTCAACAGAATCAAAAACTATCTGCTCCCGGAAGGCATTCCCGTTCCCTTCCTGATACTGCTTGGCGTTATGACGCCGGAAGGAAAAGTTGTCGCTTCCAGATACGACAAATTCCGGCAGATAAACAGATTTCTCGAATTTATCGACGATATTCTTCCCGACGTCAGGAAAAGTATTGCCGACGAACGACCGCTCCGCATAGCCGATTTCGGGTGCGGCAAATCATATCTTACTTTTGCGGTATATTATTATCTTGTCGAAATAAAAAAGCTCAGTGTAGAAATTACGGGACTTGATTTAAAAAAAGACGTAATTGATTACTGCAATAAAGTTGCGCAGCAGCTCGAATACAGGAACCTTACATTCGCCGTCGGAAACATAGCTGATTATGCATATGCACATAATCCTGATATTGTAATAACGCTTCATGCGTGCGATACCGCGACTGATTATGCACTCGACTATGCTGTAAAACACAACTGCCGGGCAATACTCAGCGTACCGTGCTGCCAGCATGAGCTCAACATGCAGCTGGACAAGAATAAAGCCGCCATACGTGCGGAAGAAGAATCCCCGTTTGCGCCGCTCCTCAAATACGGCATCATAAAAGAACGGTTTGCAGCGCTTGCCACTGATGCATTGCGCGCGGAATATCTTGAAAACGCAGGATACAAAGTTCAGATACTTGAATTCATCGATATGGAACACACACCGAAAAACCTGTTGATTCGTGCAGTGAAAAAAAATGATGCACCGTATATATCCGGCAACAAAACACAGGCCCGGTGCGAAGCTGAACTGCTTACGGCTGCACTACACGTTTCGCCAGCCCTGAAAGGACTGCTGGAATGTTAACCGTTCCGTCACTGTTTACAAGCGGCATATCCCCGATATCCAGATCGAACGCGCGCCTGCCTATATGTTCGACATAATGTGCATCGGAAGACGTTATAACGGGATATGGTGCAGGCAGTTTTATTTCAAGAGCAGATACAGCCTGACGCTCATTCTGCAGTACCTGCGGGCGGACAAATTCCAGTGCATCCCAGCTGCCCTCTACTATTGTGCCGAGCTGGCTCATCATTGAAAACGAGGGACGGTCGACATGAGCCGGAATGACAAGGCCGCCTGACTGATGTACCATTGCGGCACATTCGTCAAGCGTCCACGGCGCCGACGTTATGAGATATTTTTCCACTTCACCGACGATTTCATCGTTTTCATCAACATATACCTGGTCGCCTGTAATTTCAGGTTTGTTGCGTATATCAGGAAGAGAATCATACCACGCCGCACAAAAATCAATTGCAGTCCGCAGAACGGGAAACAGACAGAGTACATGCAGTTCTTCCGACGTCTGGGCTTCCATACCGTACAGCGCAGCAATTCCCGCATCTCTGCAGCATTTTGCAAATGCCGGGCAGTTAAGAGCCGTATTGTGGTCGGTAAGGGCGGCAAGCTGTATATGTTTTTCCTGCAGCGTCTTTACAATCACTGCGGGCGACATAAGCAGATCGCCGCACGGTGAAACGCATGAATGCAGATGAAAATCTGAGTGGATTATCACGTCAAACGGCCCCTCTTTCCGCAACGGCGTGTATGCCGCAGGCGAGCTTTTCGTAGAGCATGCCGCTCACTATGAACTGATTCTTATTTGTGCGGAACACCGCAATATGCTCCTGCTGCGCAGCAGTAATCATATCGTCGGGAACGGCACGGTCATTGCATACGACAATTGCAGGGCAGTCTTTTGTTGAAGCGACGGCAACAGTATTCCGGTGCGCCTGAATTGTGACAATCGCGCACCCCTCATCTGCATTGCCGAGTATATCGCTTAAAAGGTCTCCGGTATAAACACCTTTTATGTCGCCGTCAGCATACTCATTCTGAATACACTGAGCGCCTATAAGTTGACCGAGTTCGGATATTTTCATGCATATATACTACTACCGCCCAGCGTATCTGTCAAAAGCGCTTTTCCTGATGAAAATTCTTCAGGCCTTATAATACATACTCTTCAATAAAATCACCGATACCGTCTTCTTCGTTGCTTTTGCGTGTTACGAATTTTGCAATTTCCTGAATATAGGGAAGACCGTTGCTCATGGCAACTCCGTATGCAGTTTTCCGTATCATCGTTTCATCGTTCATGCTGTCGCCGAACGCCATTGTCTGCGACTGCGGAATTCCGAGCCTGTCGGCAAGCCATAAGACAGCTTCGCCTTTACCGCACTCAGGCGGCATAATTTCAAGGAAATACGGCTTACTTATAAATATTTCGGCTTTGCCCTTCAATTTTTCCTGAAGGAACGGTATAAAATCATTTATATCTTCAGGCTCCGCAGGTATGACCATTTTCGGATGACCGGCTTCCATAAAGTCATAAAATTCGTCAACAATCTTGAGGCGGAGGCCGCAGAGACGGGCATCAACCTGCGTCCATTTATTGTCGACAGACGCATAAATAGTCGATGCATCATAGACCTGGGCAGGAAGACCGCGTTTTTTTGCCTCTTCATACACAAACCGGAGAATTTCTGCGGGAAGTTTCTTCGTCATAACAGGCAGGCGCATATGCAGATCAAATACTTCCGCGCCGTTTATTGCAATCAGATAGCGGCCTGCCTGGGAACCTGCAATATTAAGCTGCCGCACATACGGCAGAATGGCATTCTCTGCGCGCCCTGAACAAAGCACAATATAAATCCCCTTCGCTGCGGCCTTCTGTAAGGCAGTAACGGTGCGGGAAGTAATTATAAGCTCATGGTTTAACAAAGTGTCGTCAAGGTCAAGTGCAATTATTTTTACATCAAGTTTTTCGTACGGTAATTTTTGAATATTCATCCCAAAAATCGTAACGGTGTAAACAATATTTGTCAATGTATACGCCCCGTAAGGCAGCGTCTTTCTCTATTCTGTAAACAAAAAACAAGCTACCTTGTGTCCTGCCGATGCTCCCTTCGGTTGTACAAACGCAGGCTGGGACTGCCTGCAGCAGTCTTTATGATCCGGACAACGGTCGTAGAAACAGCATCCCGGACGCTGCACATCAGGCGAAGGTACATCTCCCTTCAAAATTATCCTTTTGCGTTTACGCTCCACATCCGGATCGGGAATGGGAACGGCGGATAAAAGAGCTTTTGTATACGGATGAAGGGGATTTGCATACAAATCCTTGTAATCCCCTGTTTCAACAATTTTACCGAGATACATAACGGCAATCCTGTCTGAAATATACTTAATGACTGCAAGGTCGTGCGCAATAAATAAATACGATAATCCCATTTCTTTCTGGATATCCTTAAAGAGATTAAGTACCTGCGCCTGAATTGAAACATCAAGTGCAGAGACAGGTTCATCTGCAAGAATAAGATGAGGTTTTAAAGCAAGAGCCCTGGCAATGCCAATCCGCTGCCGCTGTCCGCCCGAAAATTCATGAGGAAAACGGTTCTTGAAAAATTTAGACAGGCCGACAAGCTCCATAAGATGTTCTACCTGCTTATCTATTTCTGCATCGGACATCTTCAAAAAACCGCGTTTCCGGTAAATCTGTATAGGTTCTGCAATAATTTCCGCAGTTGTCAGGCGGGGATCAAGAGACGAATACGGATCCTGAAAAACAAGCTGCATTTCCCTGCGTGCAGTAAACATTTCCGTCCGGGACATCTTTGTCAAATCCTTCCCTTCAAGAAGAACTTTTCCTGCAGTCGGTTTATACAGCTGAGAAACTGCCCTCACGACCGTAGATTTGCCGCAGCCCGATTCGCCGACAAGCCCCAGTGTCTCGCCTTTTGCGAGAGTAAAGCTTATTCCGTCTACTGCATAAATATATTTTTTCTTTCCGGCTATGATACCTTCATGACCCATGTAAAAATGCATTTTCAGGTCTTGTACTTCAAGCATATTATTGCTCATTTTTTGTTGTCCTCCGGATTGAGAGAATCTGCATTTTCCTGCGCATACAACCAGCATGACACGCAATGCCCGTTGTTGAACGGTACGAGCGGCGGATACTTTTGCCTGCATATATCCATTACTTTATGGCAGCGCGGATAAAACGGACAGCAGTCGGGAAGGTCTATAACATTCGGCGGCTGGCCTTCGATTGAAAACAGCCGTTCATCAGTATCCCGGTCAAGCCGCGGTACTGATTTTATAAGTCCCTGGGTATAAGGATGTTTTGTATCATAGAAAATATCATTCGTCGCACCGTGCTCTACAATACGTCCCGCATACATAACATTAATCGTGTCGCACATCCCTGCAACGACACCGAGCGAGTGGGTAATCATAATCACGGCAGTACCAAGCCTGCGGGTCAGATCCTGCATGAGTTCTATAATCTGGGCTTGAATAGTGACATCCAGAGCACTTGTCGGTTCATCAGCAATGAGAATATCAGGATTACACGAAAGGCCCATAGCAATCATGACACGCTGGCGCATACCGCCGGAAAACTGATGCGGATAACTGTCAATGCGTTTTTCAGCACCGGGAATACCGGCAAGCTTCAGCATTTCTACAGCTTTAGCCTTAGCATCTTTTTTATTCAATCCCTGATGGAGTTGAATTGATTCTATCATCTGTGTCGATATTTTCAAATACGGATTGAGCGAAGACATCGGATCCTGAAAAATCATTGCGATGCGGTCACCGCGGATTTCACGGAGCCTTTTATCGCTCATTTTAAGTATGTCTTCGCCGCGGAACACTATTTCGCCGCCTGTAATTTTTCCGGGAGGTGTCTGAATCAGATTAATAATAGAAAGATTCGTAACACTTTTCCCGGAACCTGATTCACCGACGATACCAAGCGTTTCGCCTTTATGTAAATCGAATGAAACTCCGTCAACTGCTTTTACAACACCTGCATCAAGGTAAAAATATGTACGGAGATCTTTTACTTGAAGAATTACTTCGTCTGTCATGTTCTGCTCCTGTAACCTGCGCTGTTCCTAGACTCTGTTTTTTGACTGCGGATCAAATGCATCACGGACACCGTCTCCCAGGAAATTCATTGCAAACAGAAAGACCGTCATGGTAATTGCCGGTACAAGCAGGCACCACGGATATAACTGCATCCCCTGCACCCCGTCCGAAATGAGTGAGCCCCACGAGGCAAGCGGTGCGGAAACGCCAAGACCAAGGAAAGAAAGGAAGCTTTCGCTCATAATAAATTCAGGGAGGGAAAGTGCTGCATATGCAATAATAATCCCCAGAGTATTCGGAATAAGATGATGCAGAATGATATGCCACGAGCCTGCACCCATCGAACGTGCGGCAAGAATAAACTCCGTATTTTTTAAGCTCATTACCTGCCCGCGGACAACACGCGCAATCGTAAGCCACGAAACGAGCGCAATGGCAATGAACAGAATCGCCACATTACGTCCGGCAATTGCCATCATGATAATGACTATAAGCATATAAGGAAGGCCGTACATAATGTCGACAAAACGCATAAGAATGGAATCAGTGGCACCGCCGGCATATCCTGCAACGGCTCCAACAATAATACCAATAAGGAGCGCAGTTACTGTGCCTATGAGACCAATCATCATGGAAATGCGGCCGCCGTATATAGTACGCGACAGCATATCGCGGCCTAATGAATCGGTTCCAAGTACATAGCGGCGCTGCTGCTCCGGATTTGTTTTGTTCTCCTGCTCAATGGCAGCAATTTCAGCTGCTTCTTTTTCATTGTAAGCAGTACGCCCCTCTTTTGACATAACTTTTTCAAAATAGGCTTTCCGCGCCTCAAGTTCAACTTCACCGGCCGGTCTTAACGACGGCGGAAGATATGCATGGTCGGTATTTTGCTGCGCATAGGGATGTAAAGGGAGAACCGGTGCAAAAAGACCGACTGATAAATAAACGACCATAATCCAGAAACCGATATAGGCCATTTTGTTCTTTTTAAGACGACGCCAGGCATCTGCCGCGAGCGATGCAGATTTCATATCCTGATTAAACTCGTTTTTTCCCTGCTCTTTGTTTTTTTTCCTGTTAATAGCTATAGTCAAATTAGTATCCTGTTATTTATATGAGATACGCGGATCAAGAATTCCGTAAAGAATATCTACAATAAGATTCATAACAACAAGAATTGCAGAATATACTATTACAGTACCAAGAATCATCGTATAATCACGGTTCAATGCTGATTTCACAAAAAAGTTGCCGATACCCGGTACAAGAAAAATCTGTTCTATAACAACAGAACCGGTAACAATTCCTGCAAATGCCGGCCCCAGATAACTTACTACGGGAAGCAGCGCACCTTTCAGAACATGTTTGACCATGACGACAGAGTCTTTAAGCCCTTTAGCACGCGCTGTACGAATATAATCGGAGCGGAGAGTCTCAAGCACGCTGGCTCGTGTCAAACGCGCTATTGAAGAAAAGTAAGGAAGGGCAAGCGTCATTGCAGGCATAATAATCGTTTTCCACCCCTGACGTCCCGTAATCCATCCCGAAGTGGGAAGCCACTTGAGTTTCAGGGCAAACACAAGGACAGCAACAGGCCCTACGACGAATAACGGGACTGCAAGCCCGATGCTCGCAACAGACATTGTAGAATAATCCACCCATGTATTCTGACGGACAGCAGACAATAACCCGAATGTAATACCGAATACGACGGCAATCGCCAGTGCAACAATTCCAAGAACAAGCGAATTCGGCATACTGGAACCGATAAGCTGATTTACGGTAAAATCTTTATTTTTAAATGAAGGCCCAAGGTCTCCGTGCAGTATATCGCCAATATACCGCAGATACTGCATGCCAAGAGGTTCGTCCATATGATATTTATGCTGAAGGTTTGCAAGAATTTCCGGAGTTACTTTTCTTTCACTCGAAAACGGACCTCCGGGAGCCAGGCGTATCATAAAAAAACTCAATGTTACAATAACAAACATGGTGGGAATAAGTCCCAGAACGCGTTTTACAATAAATTTTCCCATTTTTTTCAAAAAGCTCCGAAAACGTACAACGGAATGACTGTTTTTTTGTCATTCCGTTTATATTAGCATACTACATTCTTTTCAGCAATTTCATTTTTTCAGTTTAATGCCTGTATAGGAGTGTAAATCAAGCGTATTCGAGTACCAGCCTTCCCATTTATTCAAGTCTATAAGGTTCTGGGTAACGTAAATGTACATAGGAACAACAGCATAATCGCGGTCAAGCATCATTGTTTCTGCATCGTGGAGCACCTTCATACGTTCCTCACCGGCAGGCATTTTCGACGCCTTTTCCAGCAGAGCATCGTAGTCCGGATTAACATAGTGTCCGTCGTTATTTCCGCTTTCAGTTTTCAACAGTTCAAGGAAGTTGGACGGATCCTGGTAGTCTCCAATCCATCCGTCGCGGGCTATATCAAAATCATGTGCCTGTCGTTTTGCAATAAACGTGGCCCATTCCATATTCTGCAGGACAATGTCGATTCCGAGGTTTTCCTTCCACTGCTGCTGAAGCCATTCTGCAATTTTTTTGTGCTGTTCGCTCGTGTTGTAAATATAGGTAAGCTTCGGGAAACCGTTTCCGTCTGGATAGCCTGCATCTGCAAGCAGTTTTTTTGCATCCGCAATGTCAAACTTAACGCCGTCAGCAGGAGTATATCCCGCCATTTCAGGAACAAATGCGCCGGTAGCCAGCTGTCCGCCGTTTGTCACCTTTGAAACAAGTTCTTTTATATCAAGAGATTCACAGAGTGCCTTTCTGACGCGGACATCTTTGAGCGTTTTATTGTCATTATTTAACGCCAGATAATATACAGCAAGGTTCGGATAGACCTGATAGTCGTCGCGGAGTTTTACTTCATCGAGCATACCGAGCGGGAATGTTTCTGTCGTATTCCAGTCAATCTCACCGTTTTTGAATTTATTGTATGCAGTCGTCATATCATCAATCGGGAGGAATGTCAGGCGGGATAAAAATATATTTTCCTTGTTCCAGTACTTTTCGTTCTGTATAACCGTCAGTTTCTCCTGAGGAACCCAGGATTCAAGCACAAACGGCCCGTTTCCCACAAAATTTTCGGGCTTAATCCACTCTTTACCGTATTTTTTGATTGCATGCATCGGAAGCACATCAAAAGAATAGTGTGTCATCATATCGACGGCATAGGGAACGGGTCCGACAAGTTTTACTTCAAACGTGTGGTCGTCGACTGCACGAAGCCCGACAGTACTTGCATCGGCTTTACCAGCGTTATAGTCTGCCGCACCCTGTATAACCATAGCCGGCATGTATGCATACGGTGAGGCTGTCGACGGCGCCATAAGATACAGCCACGAATCCACAAATGTCTGTGCAGTAATCGGAGTTCCGTCGCTCCATGTCGTATCGCGCAGATGAAATGTAAGTATCGTACCGTCAGCACTGCGTTCCCAGCTCTTTGCTACACCGGGAACGGCTTTACACGTTTTCGGATCCGTTGTAACAAGACCTTCGAACAGAGCAGCGTTAATACGCTGCTCAACATTTCCCTGAATCTGTGTAGGGTCTATAGACTGCGGTTCGGCACCATTTTCTATTATCATTTCCGAACCTTTTGAAGCTGCTTTCTTTCCGCAGCCTGTGACAAGAAGTGCCGCTAAAAAAATGGCGGCAGGTGCAATAAATTTTTTCATAATCTGTTATCCACTCCTTAATAAATTATTTTTGCAAAAAAAAAGACATCCGCCTTATATGGCAGACGTCTTTGTCCTATGTCACGAAAGCTATACAGGCGATCCTGTATTTTGTCAATCGTTTTTCATAAAAAATCGATAATAAAACCGGTTTGAGAAAAAATACCGGCTTTTTGAAAAACCATATATTTTAATATTCTGTACCCTAATCAGCCTCTGTGTCAATACGGCTTATGTATTGACACAGAGGCTGAAATACAGATTCCGGTAAATCACTTTACAAACGATCAGAATTGAATTCTGCCGGTTTTTGCAAAAAAATATAAAATAACCGGAATAATATTAAAAAAACTATTGTATTTTGTATTTCAACTCACTACAATTGCGCCCAATAAAGCAAAGGTGCTGACAAATGCAGATAGGTGCATATTGTCGGCACCTTTTTTTATGCAGAATGCGTTGCATTCTAAAAATAACAAAAGGAAAAGAGGTTAAAATGAAAAAACTCGTATGCGCTGCTATGGCTGCAGTCCTTGCCGGCGGATTCATCTTTGCACAAGATGCGGCAGAAACAAAAAAAGAAGTACCGGCGGTAAAAGTTACCGGCGGTTTTATGAGCGGTTTTGCACTCAATAAGGCTGACGGAAATACCGACCCGACATTCTCAATCTGGAACACTGATATAGGAGCTGCAGGACGTGCATATATTAATTTTGATCTGACAGGTGACGGATACGGATTCAGCGCACAGCTTCGCGGGCAGGCTGCTCAGCTTAAAGCATCAACAAAATTTGATACAGACTCATCTACCAGTTACACTACATCGTACGGACTTGATATGCCGTATTTCAAGTGGGCTTACGGCTATGCGGACTTGTTCAAAAGCGTTCTCCCTGTAACAGTAAAAGGCGGATTCCTTTTTGAGGATATCTGGGGCGTAGGATTCGAAACACTCGGATCCACATACGGATATGCATCAGGACCGGCTTTTGTTCTCGACGTAAAACCCATTCAGCTGAAAGGTCTTGAATTCGGTGCAGGAATCATGGATTTCGGAACATCTAAAGCAGACTGGAGCAAGGTAAAAGCTTCTGCGGATTATCTGACAGTTGGTGCAAAATATGCAATGGATGGAGTGTTCGCAGTCGGAGCACAGTACAAATTCGGAAACGGAACGGATGCATGGAACACATCAAGGTCTTACACCGGCGGAGCTCTTATGGCAAGTGTCTCTCTTGACGCTGTAAAAAATCTTTCGCTTTCTGCTGAAGGTGAAATTACTTCCATCACGACAGACGATCCGTACTACCTGTACGATGAATACGCTTCATACAAATTTACCGACAAAATTACAGCAGACATCATTGCTATGCAGTATGTTACAAGCAAAATATATACATTCGAACCAACCGTATCTTACAGCTTTACAGACAATTTCAGTGTAAAGCTTATCGGCGGCGATTTCATAACACAGAACGGTGATACAACAGATAATGACTGGTATATCATGCCTGGTGTCATTCTTACTGCAGGAAAGGCAAAACTTGCCCTTTACTATGCATATGCAACAGCAGCCGCACCTGAAGACGGATCTGATTACAACTATTACTATTACGGAGCAGGCAGCAACATAATGCTCAACTACAAGTTTACGTTCTAGTCAATACGCTTATTGGAGAGAGTCACGGACATACGCACCAGCGTTGCCCGTGATTCTTTCTTCCGAACTCTTACCTTTCCCTGCATGACAGGGAACAGTTCTGGGCATCTTTCAATTCAGGCTGGCTGACAGGAAAATAAATATTCCGGGCAGCCAGCCTTTTCACTTAAGGAAACCTCTAAAAAGTCATTGAAAGTGAGTTTCCAGAGATGCCCTTAATTCATACCGCCGGCATAAACATACTGTTTACGATATCCTCTTCAATTACGTATATTATAATCAGTATCGTAAACTACTATGTCACATTTGGGAGTAAAATGGAAACCAGTCTCAAAGAAATTAACAACGCCCGTAATATTCTCACGGAGCTCATGCCGCTTATCAATCAGGCAGAGGACAAATTCAGGAGCGCACGCAACTGGGGAATCGTCGATTTACTCGGGGGTGGTCTTATTACCGACCTTATAAAGCATTCACAGCTGGGGGCGGCGAGTAATAGTATGAACCGGATTTCGGATTTACTCCGCGATTTGCAGCACGAACTCAAGGATATAGACATTCCCACGGATTACCGTATGCAGCTCGGCGGTTTTTCAACTTTTGCAGATTTTGTGTTTGACGGTGCGCTTGCAGATGCATGGATGGAGTCAAAAATCGTATCAAGCCTTGATCAGGTGCGACAGTTGAAACAAAGGCTTCTTGTTCTTGGAGACAGACTCAATACTATGTCGTCATATTCGTGATACTTCGTCGAGCATTTGTGTGTATGCCGCTTTTGTATGAGCATCAAAGCAGCACATAATGACGGTATGAAGAAATTTAGGTTTTTCGGCAAAGGGCCCGATAAAAGCCGTTATTGTTGAGATTGCGATACGTGCTGCGTCATCTACGGGATATCCGTATACGCCGGTACTGATTGATGGAAATGCAAGTGATTCGCATTCGTTTTCTTCCGCCAGACGAAGACAGTTGCGATAACAGCAGGTTAATTGTTCCGGTTCTTCCCGTGTACCGCCAAACCACACGGGACCAGGAGTGTGAATCACAAACTTTGAAAACAGACGGAATCCGGGTGTAACTTTTGCTTCGCCGGTCTCACAGCCGTGCAGCGGCATACAAGCTTTAAGCAGCTCCGGGCCGGCAGCTTTGTGAATAGCACCGTCAACACCGCCGCCGCCCAACAGAGAACAATTTGCTGCATTTGCGATTGCATCGACGCAGAGAGTCGTAATATCAGCCTGAACAACTTCTATTTCGTTACCGTTCGGAAATAATAATGTATTCATATTTTTCCCCCGTTAATCAATAGAAAAAAAAATTGTAATCCGCTATTATTTATTATATTACAATTATTACAGCCTGTCGGAAAAAAAAGAAAAATGTTACTTACATTAGACAAAATAGGCGATTATATCGGCTGTACTGCAATACATCACCCGAAACTTTCCCGGGCATATCTGCAAGCTGCGTTTACATTCGATCTCTGGTACAAGCAGGTGCACCGCATCCGCGCACTTTCACGTTCAAAACAGTACCTGAAATGTATCTGTGAAAAAAATATTATCAAAGCACTCGCCTGCCCTGAAAAATCAGTTATGGTAAGCCTGTTCGTCCCCTGCGAACCGCTTATTGCTATGGGGCTTAACGGTTTCGGCGTTGAAAGCTTTTCGAGTTATATTTCGGGGGCACACGCACAGCAGGCATTTCTTGAAAAAGCGGAAAGTACCGGAATCCCCGAAACAATGTGCTCGTATCACAAAGTCTTTTTAGGCGCCGCACAGCTCGGCGTTATGCCGAAACCGCGTTATATCATCCACACAAACATCGCGTGCGATGCAAACCAGATTACATTCCGGGAACTTGCTGAATCTTTTTCCGTACCGCACTTTAAAATCGACGTACCGTACCGACAGAGCGAAGAAGCTGCAGTGTATGTTGCCGGACAGCTGCGGGCTATGACCGGATTTATAGAAGATCAGGAACACCGTACGCTTTCCGACGACATGCTCCGGGAAACTGTTGCAAGAACGGCCCGGACGGCAGCAAATTATGACAGACTGCTCACCCTTTCTGCTGACAAATACCTTGCAGGCGACCTTACGGCGGAACTTCAGGCGACGTTCATCTCTCATATGCTGCTGGGGACAAAGGAAGCCGAAAAGTACACGGACATGGCGGTCACGGAAATACAGAAGCAGCCCTCAAAAAAAGGAATCAACATATTGTGGCTGCATACAATACCGTATCGTTCGCCGCATATAGGCAGGCGGCTGAGTAATAACCCGGACATACACATTACGGCATGCGATATGTCGTATGAATCACTTATTCCCGTCGACACCGGTACCCCGTATGAATCGATGGCCCGCCGGCTCGTCTATTCACCTTTTAACGGCCCGATAGAACGGCGTATAGAAACTGCACTGCAGAAGGCGGCACAGATTCATGCAGACGGCATCGTATATTTCTGCCACTGGGGCTGCAAAGCTACACTCGGTGGAGCTGCAATTGTAAAAAGGGAACTGGAAGCAGAAGGATACCCGGTTCTTGTACTCGACGGAGATGCATGCGATCCGCGCAATACGAGCGAAGGCCAGATTACAACACGCATGGATGCTTTCATAGAGCTTCTTGAACAGCACACCGCCTGTCCATGGGCGGTGCGGAGATAGTATGGTTTATTACGTCTGTAAGTACACTCCGGTTGAGATGTTTGCGGGATTCGGAGAAGAATGCAGGGTGTTCGATGCACTCTCCGACAACTTTGACTGTTCCGATTCATGTGCACATGCGAATCTCTGCGGTTACGGAAAATCTGTTATTGAGGCAGTCCTTAACGGAAACATAACGGAACTTGTTCTTGTCAACTGCTGCGATACAATACGCCGCTGTTACGACGTCATCAAGTCGAACGGAAAATGCGGATTCCTGTACCTGCTTGATCTTCCCCACGAAACAGGAACATGCAGCAGAATGTACTACGCGGAAGAACTCCTGCATTTGTATGATGCATATGCGGCATACAACAAAAAGGCGTGGGACGGCAGAAAGTTCATCAGCGCTTTTCCGGATACTGCATATGGAAGGCATAAAGATGATGCAGCATCACCGGATGCAGACAGGCAGTGTACCGGCACAAGGTATATCGGTCTGCTCGGAGCACACAGCGGAACGGAACTGGAGCGCTATATTGAAACCCATACAGGATTGCCGGTACGCAATCTTACCTGTACCGGCAACAGAAATGTCGCTCCCGCTGCCGGTAATCCGGCAGAATTCAGCGGTATTGTGAACGACTACGCATCCTCCCTTCTGTGCCAGCTGCCGTGCCAGCGCATGAACGACAATACCGGCCGGAGTGCGTTGTGGAACGATCCGGCTCTACGCGGTATTATGTATCTGACGATTAAATTCTGCGACTATTATGGTGCGGAATATGCTGACATACGGAATAAAATACACATACCGCTTCTTAAAATAGAAAGCGATTTTACAAAACAGAGCGAAGGCCAGCTTTCAACACGTATTGAGGCATTCGCGGAAACGATCAGGGGAAAGATGGTTACTGTCAGAAAAAATGTGACGGGAAAAAAATATTTTGTCGGGATAGACAGCGGTTCAACGAGTACCGATGTTGTCGTCATTGACCGCAGCAGGAATATCGTTGCCCAGTCGATTATCGCAACAGGCGCGGGCGCGGAAAAAGGTGCGCAGAAATGCCTTCAGCTTGCACTCGATGAAGCGTACCTTAGCCGCGACGACATTGCGAACGTCGTAACGACAGGATACGGACGCGAATACATCAAAACAGGCGACGAAAGTATTACCGAAATTTCGTGCCATGCAAAAGGTGCCGTCTTTCTTGAACCATCGGTACGGACTGTCATAGACATAGGCGGCCAGGACAGCAAAGTGATAGTGCTCAACGACGACGGTTCTGTTGCAAATTTCGTCATGAACGATAAGTGTGCCGCCGGGACAGGCCGCTTTATAGAAGCAATGGCCCGTGCGCTAGGTCTGTCGCTCAGTGAAATAAGCAGACTCGGCATGGACTGCACCGAAGACATCACCATAAGCAGTATGTGCACAGTCTTCGCCGAGTCGGAAGTCGTATCGCTCGTCGCACAGAACAAGAGCGTGAACGACATCGTACACGGCATAAACAAATCCGTTGCGGCAAAAGTTGCGTCGCTTGCATCACGGCTTCACACACAGAACGAATGGATGATGACGGGCGGTGTCGCACAAAACGGCGGAATTGTTAATGCACTTGAATTGCGGCTTGGAATCAGGCTGCACATATCAGACAAAGCGCAGCTCTGCGGAGCACTTGGCGCGGCACTGTTTGCCCTCGGAGATAATTAAGCAGGAATATATATGTCAAAAGATTTTATGCTGTTCGACCTTGACGGGACGCTTACCGATCCCGCACCCGGTATTACAAATTCCCTCATGTATGCGCTCAAATACTACGGTATAGAGGTTGCAGACAGGACGTCGTTATACAAGTATATCGGTCCGCCGCTGCTGGATACGTTCTCGCAGGGATTCGGCTTCAGCCGGGAAAAGGCAGCTGAGGCTGTCGTGAAATACCGTGAGTACTTTGCGGACAAGGGATTGTTTGAAAACAAAGTATACGACGGTATCCCGGAACTGCTGCACACACTCAAAGAAAAAGGAAAAGTGCTTATTGTTGCGACGTCAAAACCGGAAGAATATTCGGTACGCATTCTTAATCATTTCGGCCTTGATAAATTTTTTGTGGCCGTCTGCGGCAGCAACATGGATGAATCGCGCAGCAAAAAGTCCGAAGTGATTGCATATGTGCTTGAAAAGGCACACGTCCGGGACAAATCACGTGCAATTATGACCGGGGACAGAAAACACGACATTATCGGTGCAAAAGAATGCGGCATCGCATCGTGCGGCGTGCTATTCGGCTACGGCAGCAAAGCTGAACTCCGGGATGCAGGTGCTGACTACATCGCAGCAGACATACCGGAGCTTGAACAGATTCTGCTTACGGATTCGCAGTAGGCAGAACCATATCCGGCGCTACTTCAGGGAAAGAGCATACTCAAACTGTGTATCAGTTCCGGAGGCAACACCAGCTGCCGTGTTTTCAACAAAATCGGCGTCGTCCGGGCGGATGCCGGCATTTTCGTAACAGACACCCGCCGCATCAGTTACTTGCTGCACGGAAACTGAATAGCGCCATCCGTTGGGTAATACCCGCTCAAGTGACAGGGAAAAGGCACCTGCGGTCGTGCTTCCCGTCTGGATGACATGGGATTGTGTCCTTAATGCAAGAACAAAATATTCGCCGCCGGATATTGTCTGGCCGTTCGTCACCAGAATCACTTTTTTCGTATACCTGGTTCCGTCTGCCGGTTCTACGGAAAGTTCGACAGGGTCCGAAAAATCGGAACTGCCGGAACCGTTTTTTGTTCTGGTAACTGCATACACTTTTTCTTCTGATGCAAATTTCGAGGCAAGATACGATACATTTCCTGCAAGGCCGCCTCTGTTGCCGCGTATATCAAGTATAATTGCGTCGGTGTCCGAAAGTTTTTCCAGTACGGAGTTGATATCAGAAGTCCAGTCCTGAGTCTGTTCAAGCGTCGTTTTTCCATAAGAAAATCCGGCTATATAAATATAGCCTGTCGACGTATCGGATTTTAAACGGCCGTACGTGAACATTCCCCTGCCGGCTGTCCCGGAATCAGTAAGATAGTTGGAAATGACAGTCTGCAGAGAAAACGGCTCAACCGTCTCAAAACGGCCCCCCGAATTGCAGTAATCGAACGGAGCCTCCAGATAGACGTGCCTGTCATTAAGCTCGCATATCATGTCCGCGCAGACGTCAAAAAGTTCGGCCGAACTCATGCCGTCCGATATTTCCGGCGCATACTTTGTCTTAACTGAATTCCAGTCGATATTTTTAATATCGAACAGTGCATACGTTTTGTCGTAATTCTCCCACATACTGTTAAAAAGCATAGTCGGAGTATAATCATCTTCCTGCCCGCCGATAAAACTGCAGGACGAAACAAAAAAAATCAGCATACAGCTGAGCAGCCCGTATAATATTGTACGTTTCATTATCTTCTCCTGTTTTTGCCGAACCTGAATTCCATTCCGGCACGAAAATTAATTTCCACCGAACGCCGTTCTTCCGGTTCCGTAAAGCGGGACATATAAAAATCGGCTCCCGCCCGTACTGCCAGCCACGTCTTTACCCGGTGAGTCCAGTCGACAGAAAAATTGACACACTGATAGTTGTGAAGGCTTGTAAAACCTCCCATACCGAGTATCTTCAGCGGACTTTTTTCCGCATATTCAATCATAAGTCCGTCTGCTCCTGCATACGGCGGCCTGAGCGCCCAGCCTATGACAGGGAAAGACAACGTACAGGAAATACGATTTTCTTTGTCGGGAACCCAGCTTTGCGTTACGGCAGGACAAAAAGAAACAGCAGCCGTAACGACAGGATAATGAGCCAGCTGGATAAAGGCATCACTTCTGATTACACCGCCGACGCTTCCCGGAAACTGTTTTCCTCCCCATAGTGAGTAAAAACACCCGTATTCGACAGCACCTCTGTACGCCTGCACGCTCGTGGTGGAAACGGCATAATACATTTTACCGGAAAGCGCATCATAATCCTGATTCAAAACAGCCGTGTCAGACAGGACCGATTCCGGCTTATCGTAATAAAACAGAATCTTCAGTTTGTGAAGAAACCGGTCTTTCGTCACGTCTGCCTGTAAATTCCAGGAAACGGCTGAAACAGACTGAGCGCAATCAGAATACGCCAGTTCATTGTAGCCGCCTTCGTTCAAACCGACTGAAAAAGAAACATCGGCATTCCACGCTTTCTTTTCATCCGCATAACCGGTGTTCTGCACAACAGTGAACAGGCATATACAGGACACGGCAGCAAGCGTAATTTTTTTAATACATTTCATTGTTCCTCCTCAATAGTAAAAATCGGGGAAAGTGTATCTGATTGAGGGTTCTCAAAAAATCGGGGGTACCACTGAAAATGAAAAGAAAAGCGGCTCAGGGGAAACCCTTAAAGGAAAAAACCGGCTGTAAAACAGAGATTACTGTATCAGAATGTAACGGGAAGTATTTATTGGCTAAGAAGAGAGAATAGTTCAAGACGATTTGCAGCACCGGTTTTCCGGTAAATATTTCCAAGATGTGATTCTACTGTTTTAACGGAAATAAAGAGAGACTGCGCTATATCCTTATTCTGCTTTCCTGCAAGAACTGCACAAATAATATCGCGTTCGCGTAACGTTATACCATACGTTTTGCAGAAAGCGGCTGAGGGAGAGAGTATGGAATTGTTTGAATCAGTACGGAAGGGAGAAAAATAATTTTTAAAGATAAGCACCAGTATGAGCAGGGAAAACGACGTCATGCAAAGATACGGGCTGATATCCGCCAATGCATGAAAGAGCAAACCTGCTGTGAGGCAGGTAAAATTCACAACAGCCAGCCAGAATGCAAGAAGCCGTCCCGAATAAAATAAACCGCTCCGGAACTTCTTCCATCTGATTCCGGTGTAAATGAGCGCTGCCGCACACGGCCCCCAGATACATACGATATTCAGCAAAAGTTTCAGTTCTTCAAACTTGCCGGTAAACCACACAACCGCGTAGAAACAGACAAAAAAGACACCATAAAAATCAAGAATAAGCCTGATACGAGCGTGTTCAGGAACGGATACAAGGTCAAAAACACATCCTGACAGGCCAAGTATAAACAGCGGACTAAAAACAAAGTTTACTGCAAAATAAAAAACCGGCGGAACAGCCCCAATCATGTCGGCAATACGGCCGGAAAGAGCAGACAGGGAAAGCAGAAAAAAAGAAAAGAGAATTTCCGAACCGTGCAGAACGAACTTTTTTCCCGTTTTTCTAAAAATAAAAAAAAGAACGATACCGGCCGAAAAGCAGAACAGAGCCGTTATAAACTGCAGGATAACCAGAAAAAGGAACATGTTCTGTACTATATCGTGTTTCGTGGAAAGACACAATTTAAGGTACGCTCAGAACAGCCGGACGTTTTGACTTTCCCGCCGTGCACCGTTTCGGTATATTATATATATGTCTGTTTTTTTCTTTGATCTCGACGGCACCCTCTGGGACGAAAACTGTATTATTCCCGAAAGCACAAAAAAATCGCTCAAACTGCTTCATGAAGCCGGTCACACGCTCTGTATCTGTACCGGACGGACAAGAGGATTCCTTAATGTACCGGACCTTGCCGTGCTTCCCTTCGACGGAGGCGTTTACGGCTGCGGCACGCACATCGTGTACAAAGACCGCGACCTCTACCACACATTCCTTGCGCCGGACGAAATATCCCGCATAACCGGCGGCTGCGAAACATACGCCCTCCAGCCGATACTTGAAGGGCCGGAATATATGTACATAAATCTGTCTTTCCGCCATGTTTCTGAAATGCAGAAGGCAATACGCCAATACCGGAATCCGCCGCAGTCGGCAATGGACGAACCGTCTGACATACATGTACAGAAAGCAACCTGCATTTATACAGCAGCAAGCGATGCCGTACAGTTCAACAGGGAACTTGCGCAGCATTTTACCGTAATAGCCCGGAACGGATTATCCGAAATCGTACCCAAAAGTTATTCAAAGGCAAGCGGTATACACTACCTGCTCGATTTTCTGCATATGGACAAATCCAGCTCATATGCATTCGGAGACAGCGAAAACGATCTGCCGATGCTTTCATATGCCGGACACAGTATCGCTATGGGCAACAGCCCGGATTCCGTAAAACAGGCGGCTGAATTTGTCACTGGCGATATACATGCAGACGGTATTTACAACGCACTCAGAAAGATGCAGTTCATCTGACCGGATAATACAGAAAAACGGCTGACGGTTTTTCTCTATTCAGACTGTGTACCTGCACTGGTTCAGCCTGTGTCCTTACACGGATTTACCCTGTTTCACTGCACGGATTCACTCTGTTTCCCGACGGTGGTTCACCCTGTTTCCCGACGGTGGTTCACCCTGTTTCCCGACGGTGGTTCACCCTGCATCCTGAGCCTGTGTATGACTGTTTCCCCGTCGTGAATCAGTCTGCACCCAGCCAGTACCGGTATATGCGCACATCTCCTGTCAGTTCAGGATGGAACGATACGGCAAGCTGATTTTTATACCGGACGCCGGTAATATGTCCTCCGGTGACGGACTTTATTTCAACGCCTTCTCCTGCACTTTCTATATACGGGGCACGGATAAATTCCATCGGAACTGTTCCTATGCCGCGGAACGTATCTTCGGTAAAAAAACTTCCGAGCTGTCGGCCGTATGCATTGCGCCGGACATTAACCGGAAGTGTCCTGAAGCAGCATCCTTCGCTGCCGCCGCATCTGTCGCTCAGCAAAATCATGCCGGCACAGGTGGCGAATACGGGTATACCGCTGTCTATTGCTGCTTTGAGACCGGCAAAAAGATTCAGTTCCCGTATAAGCCTGCTCTGTACAGTGCTTTCCCCGCCGGGAAAGACGAGACGGTCGAACGGCTTCTCCAAATCTTTACTGCTTCGGATTTCAAACCATTCTTCGCCTGCTTCCGAAAGTGCCTTTTCGTGTTCTCTAAAATCCCCCTGAACTGCAAGAACTCCGGTCATATCACTTACCTCTTTCGGCCATAAGCAGCCGGATTTCTTCCTCGTTGATTCCGACCATCGCTTCGCCTAAATCTTCGGAAATATCAGCAAGCAGTTTATAATCGTTGTATCCGGTCACTGCCTGTACGATCGCCGCGGCCCTTTTCGCGGGATTGCCCGATTTGAATATACCCGATCCGACGAACACACCTTCCGCTCCCAGCTGCATCATGAGCGCCGCGTCGGCAGGGGTGGCAATACCGCCGGCTGCGAAATTAACGACAGGAAGATTCCCGTTGTCGTGTACGTTTTTGAGCAGCTCGTACGGCACTGCAAGTTTTTTAGCTTCCTCAGAAAGTTCGTCGGATTGGAGCGCTGCAATGCGGCGGATTTCGCTGTTCATTGCGCGCATATGGCTTACAGCCTGCACTACATCTCCTGTTCCCGGTTCGCCTTTTGTCCTGATCATCGAAGCGCCTTCTCCGATTCTGCGCAGTGCTTCGCCAAGGTTTTTCGCCCCGCAGACGAACGGCACACTGAACTGGGTTTTATCTATATGATACACGTCGTCGGCAGGAGAAAGCACTTCGCTTTCGTCTATATAGTCGATTTCAATTGCCTCAAGAATCCGTGCTTCCGCAAAGTGACCGATGCGGCATTTCGCCATTACCGGAATGGAAACGGCGTTCTGGATTTCTTTAATCATTTTCGGATCGCTCATACGGGAAACACCGCCTGCCGCGCGTATATCAGCGGGAATGCGTTCAAGCGCCATTACTGCGCACGCTCCCGCCTGCTCCGCAATCTGCGCCTGTTCCGGTGTCGTAACATCCATAATGACACCGCCTTTGAGCATCTGTGCAAGTTCCTTATTCAGTTTATACCGTTCGTTCATTTTTCCTCCTGGTTATTTTCAATCAACAACCCCGCCGCCGCAAGCAGCGGGGTATGTTGTTCTCTAAAGGTATCGCAGTCGGGATTTAATACCCTTCATACGCCCCAAGGGGCGGGGTATTAAACCCTCCGCACGAATAAAAACCCGATGTCAGCGGTACGCCGGAATGATGCAGGCCGCCGTTTACAAATAACAGGGAAGAGTCTAGTATATAAGTGGCTATAGTAAAATAACCAAAATCAGTATTTTTTGTATAGCCAGATTTCCGGAGCAGAAATATGCTGACGTACACATTCGACGGAATTGAAAAGGAAAGCCTCTACGGGCATCTGTACAAGTGCATTCGGAACGACATACTCTCCGGTACGCTTTCGGCAGGATACCATCTGCCGTCAAAACGTACCTTTGCGAAAAATCTGGGTATAAGCACCATCACAGTGGAAAACGCATACACGGAACTTATCGCGGAAGGATACATCTATGCCGTCGAAAAAAAAGGATATTTCGTCTCTGAAGTAAGCGCAGATATCCGCCCGTCATCGGGAACACCTGTCAGCACAGGTGTTCCCGTTCAGCATGATCAAAAAACAAAACCGCAGGGATACGCTGCTGATTTTGTCAGCAGCGGCATGCTGCCCGACTTATTTCCTTCTGCAACATGGACAAAGCTCATGCGCCGGGTAATAAGCGGAAAAAACGGTGAACTCATGAAACAGTCGCCCGGAGCAGGCAGCTGCCTGCTCCGGGAAGCGATTGCTGATCATCTCTTTCAGTTCAGGGGGCTTTCCGTCAGGTCAGACCAGATATTCATCGGAGCCGGCACGGAATACCTGTACGGGCTCATTATTCAGCTGCTCGGCTACGATAAAACATTCGCCGTAGAAGATCCCGGTTACCGGAAAATCACCAGAATCTACCGGGCAAACAACGTAGCCTGTACCGCCCTTCCCCTCGACTCTCAGGGAATCAACATATCCGCGCTTAAACAAAGCGGTGCGGATATAGTACACATTTCTCCTTCACATCACTTTCCGACGGGAATCGTCACGTCAATAAGCCGCCGCTACGAACTGCTTGGATGGGCAGCGGAAGCGGAGAACCGGTATATTATTGAAGACGATTACGATTCGGAATTCCGCATGACAAACAGACCCATTCCCACGCTGCGCAGCATTGACGCAGTAGACCGTGTCATTTACATAAACACGTTCAGTAAAACGCTTGCTTCAACAGTCCGCATCAGCTATATGGTGCTTCCGGTAAGCCTTGCATCCCTATTTGAAAAGAAACTCGGATTTTATTCATGTACCGTACCGACATTCAATCAGTATACACTTGCGGAATTCATGCGGCAGGGGTATTTTGCAAACCACATCAACAGGCTGAGACGGTATTACAGGGAACAGCGGAATAAAATCCTCAAGGCATTCAGAGAAAATCCGGCGTTTGCAGGTGCGGAAATAAGGGAAGAAAACGCAGGACTGCATTTTCTTCTCAAACTTCATACAGCGGTAACAGACTCAGAACTCAAAGATGCGGCAGAACGGGGCGGCATCCGCATCTCATGTCTGTCCGACTATTACGCCCGGCCGAGGGATGCAGAACAGAACGTGCTGCTCATACAGTATGCAAACATTGCGCCTGAAAGAATTGTAAAATCTGTTGAGCTGCTCGGAAAGGCCGTAAACGGTCTTATTTCTAACCAGCATATCGTTATACTGTAAATTTTCCTGTCTCCACGCCGCCCGTTTGTCTTTACCGACGACAATGGACAGCGTATGAAGGACGGTACCCCTGCTATTCAGACCATTTTGCATACAAAGTAATATCTTCTGCCGTACCTTTTGAAATTTTCCGCTTCTTTGATCCGGAACAATCGCTGGTTGTATACCATCCGGTAAATGTGCAGCCTTCTTTGTCCGGATTTTTTAAAGCGATGGATTCAGATGCGACTGTAAAATTCTGCGGGTTATCGGAAGCATTTTTGCCGCCGTTCAAAATGTAGATAATATCATAGGTAATGATTTCCCACTGGGCGTATAAATCCGCATCGGCGCTTCCCGTAGTATAATCCGCGACGTCTGCATATGAAATCCCTGTTCCTTTCGAGTCTGTATTCCAGCCGGTAAACGAGTATCCCTTCCGTTCGTAGGTTACGGCAGG
>WSSedB1CaDRAFT_10000053_pt1 | contig 61047 bp, 54 predicted proteins | sample WetSurSB1Cattail_FD_9460 | JGI IMG/M metagenome (IMG submission 9460)
GGTGAGTTTTTGTTTGTGGAATAATAGCTCAATTATCAAAGAACATCAAATAGTTACAGCAGCAAAAAACCAATTTGCTGGAGTTATCGCTACGGAGTCAGGTTTGAATATATTATTCGTTTAAGTTGCTCCGCATCTTCAGTTGTTAGTACAAAGGAAAGTGCTACAAAATCAACACCCGATTCAAGTGCACTGTCAAGATCGCGCAGGTCATTATCCGTCAGCGCCGGCTCAGACACATACGTTCCGGGCAAATTGATGCCTTTACTAATTCTTCATAAGTCGAGCGATCATCTCAGGAGATGAACTGGCCGGACCGATCGTAGCCACGCTCTTGGTTTTTTAGCGGTGCCCTGGACATTATATTACTCCGAATTTTCCACCATACTGCTTAACATGGTTGAGCGTTCCTCCCGCCAACAGCTCCAGACGCTGCTGCTCGGAGACATCCAGTATCGCAATAATTTCCTTACCGTCTACCAGCACCGGAATTTCCTGCGCACCATTTTGAACCAACCGTCGAACATCGGGAAAAGAGACCTTGCTCCCTTGAGTGAAAAGGTCAGAGTCTGCAGGTTGCTTGAATATCAATGGAAGTATGCCAAAGTTGATCAAATTGGCCTTATGGATGCGAGCAAAGCTTTTAACAATTTTTGCCCGAATACCCAGATAGCGCGACGCAATGGCAGCATGTTCGCGGGATGAGCCCTGCCCATAATTCTCTCCGGCAACGACAATACCGTTACCAGCCGCTTTGGCGCGGGCTGGAAAATCCGGATCAACCTGTTCGAAAACATGCTCACTGATGGCCGGAATATTACTGCGCAACGGCAACACCTTATTGCCGGCCGGCATAATGTGGTCCGTCGTAATGTTGTCGCCAAGCACAATGACAACTTCGGCGCACAATGATTCCGGAAGCGGATCAAATCCCGGGAATGGTACGATATTCGGCCCGGTTTTGATCATCACCTCCGAGGTATCATCCAGGGGAAAGATAATGCCGGTATCATCAAGCAGATATTTTCCAGGATTCTGCACTACCGGATAAGGCTTAATGTCGGCAAGCTTGCGCGGATCGGTAATCACCCCAAATATCCCTGCTGCGGCAGCTGTTTCCGGTGAGCAAAGATACACCTTGTCATCTTTTGTACCACTCCTGCCGGGAAAATTCCTCGGGAAGGTTCTGAGCGAAATTTGATTGGTGCCCGGAGCCTGCCCCATACCGATACAACCGAGACAACCCGACTGATGAATGTTGGCGCCGGCCATTAGCAGCGTCATGATTCCGCCGTGCTCAGCCACGTTTTCCAACACCTGACGACTGCCGGGGTTTATATGGAAAGAGACATGCGCAGCAATGTGCTGCCCCTCCAGGATACGGCAAACGGTCATCAGATCCCGGAACGATGAGTTAACCGAACTCCCCACCAGCACCTGATCGACCTTAATACCCTCCACGTCAGCCACCCGTACCACATTGTCCGGAGACGATGGGCAAGCAATCAGCGGTTCCAGCAAGGAGAGATCGATCTCATCATTCTCCTCGTAACTCGCTCCCTCATCGGCTGTCAATGGAATCCAACATTCTCCGCGCCCCTGCGACACGAGAAACTCTCGTGTTCGCTCGTCCGAAGGAAATATGGACGAGGTCGCCCCCAGCTCAGCTCCCATATTACCAATGGTTGCACGATCGGTTGCGGAAAGTGTAGCCACGCCGGGGCCAAAATACTCAATGACCTTTCCGACACCCCCTTTGACCGTATAGCGGCGCAACATCTCAAGAATAACGTCCTTGCCCGACACCCAGTCGGGAAGCCTGCCGATCAGCCTGACCCCCATTACCTTGGGGCAGGAAAGACTGAAAGGATGCCCGGCCATGGCCAGCGCCACATCCAATCCTCCGGCGCCTATGGCCAGCACCGAGATACCGGCGGCAGTGGGGGAATGGGAGTCCGCACCCAGCAATGTCACGCCTGGAACACCGAAACGCTCCAGATGCACCTGATGGGACACCCCGTTTCCAGGTTTGGAGAGATGCACACCAAACTTCATAGCGGCACTGGTCAAAAAAGCATGGTCATCGGCATTTTTGTAATCAGTTTGCAGCAGATTATGGTCAATATATTGGGCAGCCAATTCAGCCTTAACCCGTGGCACTCCCATGACCATAAATTCCAGCATGGCAATAGTACCGGTGGCGTCCTGCAACAGGGTATGATCAATGCGAATGGATATCTCGCTCCCCGGAACAAGTTTGCCCTTAACAAGATGTGCTTCCAGAATCTTGGTGGTGAGATTTTTAGGCATTAAAACCATCCTCTCACATCGATTATGCGTGTATTGCCTCGCCATGAACGTCCAGGGCAGCCTCTCTGATCGCTTCGCTCAGAGTCGGATGTGCGTGGCTGGTCAGAGCGATATCCCGTGCCGTGCCGCCAAAACTCATTACGCTCACCGCTTCGGCAATCAGATCAGATGCGCGCGGCCCAACGATATGAACCCCCAACACCCGGTCGGTATCAAGATGGGCAAGAATTTTGACAAATCCCTCGGTTTCATCCAGGCAGCGAGCCCGCCCCAAGGCGCTGAAGTTGAAGCGTCCACTTCTGTAGGGAGTGCCGGACTCCTTCAACCGTTCTTCGGTTACGCCCACGCAGGCTCCTTCCGGCCAGGTATACACAACACCTGGAATACATTCATATTCCACCACGGAAGCCTGACCGTTCATTCGCTCAACGCACGCCACCCCTTCCGCGGATGCTTTGTGGGCCAACATCGGGCCGGCCACCAAATCGCCGATTGCGTATACTCCTGGTACCGATGTTTGGAAACATTCATCCACGACCACTTTCCCCTTTTCGTCAAACTGCATGTCAAGGGTCTCCAAACCAAGCCCGGCGGTCAATGGCTGTCTTCCGACCGCCACCAGTACCCTATCACAATCGGTCTCTTCGCTACCGGTACCGGCATTGAACTGCACAATTGCCTTGGCGCCCAGACGTCGCACACCAGTGATACGAGTACCCAATCTGAACTGAATACCCTGCTTTCGCAGAGAGCGGTACAGGCTATCCGCAATCTGGCGATCCATGGTCGAAAGGATCTGAGGTTGCATCTCAATCACCGTCACCCGAGCACCCAATCGACGCCAGATAGATCCCATCTCAAGCCCGATATAACTGCCGCCTGCAATGACCAAATGCTCTGGAAGTCTGTCGAACGAAAGAGCCTCGCGGGAGCTGACCACTACTTGGCCGTCAAAGGGAATGCCGGGCAGTGCGATCACCTCGCTACCAGTGGCAAGGATCACCTTCGGCGCCACCAGCGTACATGTAACCGTTGAATACTCTGCAAGACTCTGCCGCCCCTCCGGCTGCGATGGAAGCTCAGCCCCCCTTACATCCACCCGATGCTGACCGGCTGCATCGCTACCCCTAAGAAACGCCGCGCCGTGGACCCGCTCGATCTCGTTTTTTTTAAAGAGATAATCAATACCGTCAGTCAGTTTTTTTACAACATTCTCCTTGCGAAGCATCATGGCCCCCAAGTCGAGATTTATGGAGTTGATGCCGACACCGTGCAGAGCTAATTTATCCCTCGCTTGGGCAAACAGTTCGCTGGAATCCAGCAATGCCTTGCTGGGAATACACCCTTCGTTGAGGCATACCCCACCGAGTGTGGTGTTTTTTTCCACCACAATCACATTCATACCCAACTGTGCGGCTCTAATAGCAGCCACGTATCCTCCAGGACCAGCGCCAACAACAATTAGATCATACTTTTTTTCAGGCATGAGGTATTATCCCTCCCAATAAAAAATCAATCCCTAATATAATAATTTTAACGCATACTACCGGGGATGCAAATCATGTAAACACAACACGTGAACAGCACAAACAAACAATACTGCTGGACAAATCCACAAACGCCCGATTATCGCTTACACAAGCAGAATCAAATAAAAAAATAAGAGTTGGAATAGATGTGGATATCGCCACGTTCGGGAAAGCGTGTTTTGTAGTACTGATTGGATTGAATTCCGCGCTTTCCGGGGATCTGAACGGGAACTTGTGAGGAGGTAATCAGTGTATATGTTCCGCTTTCGGAACATACCACCTGATCTGGTTGTACACAATTCCGGCCGGGGCCGGCTCAATGCCACGTATACGTGAACTGGCAACGGGAAGTTCATCCGGTACGTACAGAAAGGTATATGGCTGTTCATCCGCCAGAATTTCCTGAATACGGAAATAGGCATGTTTACGTTTTTCAATGTCAAAGGTACTGCGTCCCTCTACAAGTAAGCGGTCAACTTCGTCATTCTTGAAGCCGATAAAATTAAGCTCTCCTGGCTTGGTTTTGCTGGAGTGCCAGACATCGAACAGATCCGCAGGATCAGGAGTTGTGCGCCAAGCCAACATAATCACCTCAAAATTGCCTTTATCAACAAACTCTTTCAAAAACGTAGCCCATTCCACGATGCGGATCTTCACATCGATGCCCACAAACCTGAGCCGTTGCTGAATAATCTGGGCCGTCAACAGACGCTGCTGATTACCCTGGTTGCTCAGGATGGTGAATGAAAACGGTTTGCCGTCTTTAACCAGGATGCCTGCACTGTTCTTTTCCTTCCATCCAGCCTGAGCCAAAAGCTGCATGGCGCGCCGCGGATTGTAGGCAATATCCCTGATATTGGGGTTATATGCCCAACGGCCGGGAACAATCGGGCCATGAGCTTTCTGCCCCATTCCAAACAACACACCTTGGATCAGTTCATCCTTATCAATGGCCGCCGTCAAAGCCTGACGGACTCTTTTGTCCCTGAATAATGGATGGCGCAGATTATAGCCCATATAGACGTAGTTAGGGGACGGATAACGGAACTTGTTGAATCGAGATGTAAAGCTCTGTGACACAGTCTGGCGGGCATACTGAACAGGGGTCAAACCACCCGAAGTTAACCCTATACCATCAATTCCGCCCGCCTTGAGTTCCATGTACATGGTGGACGTATCTGGGATGATACAATAAATATAGCGGTCAATATAGGGTCGCCCTTCAAAATACTCGTGATTGGACTCCAGTACGATCTTTTGACCAGCTATCCATTCTTTAAAGCGATAAGGACCAGTTCCAACAGGATTACGCGCCAGAGAACTTTTGGTAATATCCCTGCCTTCCAGAAGATGGGCGGGAAGCATAAACATACTCCACGAAGCCAAGGCCGGTGCATATGCATAGGCGTAGGTCACTTTGACTGTATACTCATCAAGAGCAGATACTGATTTGACCTGCTTGAAATCTTCGGCATAGGCGGTCGGGGTTTTGGGATCGATGATAACATGGTAGGTATACAACACATCACGGGACGTGAAAAGAGCACCATCGTGCCATTTAACGCCTCGGCGGAGATGAAACGTAATTTTGAGACCATCCGGAGATATTGAAAAGGATTCAGCCAAATCGCTGACGACATTCAGGTTCTTGTCGTATTTGACCAAACCGTTATAAACCTGATTCGCAATATCATATGACGCAGTGTCCGACGCCAGAATAGGAATCAACGTGGAGGCTTCACCAATAGTACCTTCGACGATCGCGTCGCCATAGGCAGGTTTATTGTCTTTGACAGCGGAATGCGTGGAGGGTGGTGGAACTTGGGTACAAGCCGAAAAGATCAGCATGGCAACAAGAAAGCACCGCTTGCACCGGCAAAGCCAACTCATCGTTCACCTTGCTCCCCTTTGATCTTGTGAATTTTGTCGGCCAGTTCCTTGTGGTCAGGATCAAGTTCTAGTGCTTTTTTGTATGTCTTCAGCGCTTTTTTATGTTCGCGTCGAGCGAAGTAGGCATCGCCAAGATGTTCAAGAATGGTTGAATCATCATCTACAAGCCGGCTGGCTTCTTCAAGATCCCTGACCGCCTCATCATATTTCTTCATCTTAAAGTAAACCCACCCCAAGCTATCCAGAATAAAACCGTCATTGGGGCGTAGCTCGATGGCTTGTTTCAGATACCCCAACGCCTCGTCCAGGTTAACTCCCATCTCGGCATAGGAATATCCCAGGTAATTAAGCGCCTGGGCATCCTTGGGATTAAAAGTAAGCACTTTTTTCATTCGATCAACAGATTCCTGCTTTTTTCCCAGCGTGTCATAGAGCACGCCAATTCGGAATTGCAGTCGCGGTTCGTCGGCAAACCGTTTTTCGGAGTCCAGAAGTAGCATGAGAGCAGCATCCGGTTTTCCGGCTGTTTCATAGATCGTCGACAAATTGAGATACAGTTCAATCTGGCCGGGATTTACGGCAATGGCGTTTTTAAGAATGTTGATGGCAGCGTCGTTTTGTCCCTTTTCCGAGAGGATAAAAGCAATGTGTCCCACTGCATCGTCATAAACCGACGAGTCATTGGGGATTTTTAAAAATTCAGCATAGGCGCGATCAAGATCGCCTTTTTCCTCGTATGCCACTCCCAGATAGAGTCTGATGGGGTGGGCACCGGAATCCTTTTCGAGTAAATTGCTGAAAACAGCAATAGCTTCATCGTACTGTTCCAGCTCAAGATGGATCAGCCCTATCTTGCGCATTGTTTCCACGCCACTCAAACCTGATTCCACGGATTGATTAAGATACTCCAAAGCCTCTTCGTACCTGCGCTGCTGAATGAGAAGCTGAATTAAACGCTGCAAAACAGCGGCGCGGCCTTCATCTTCATCCAAAAGCCCCTGATAAACCTCAATAGCCTTGGTGTAGTCCCCAAGCGCCTCGTAAGAAGCGGCCATATCAATGACAGCCTGGGTAAATTCAGGCCGTAACTCAAGAGTCTTTTTAAAATATCCCACCGCATCCCGGTAAAGCTTCATCTGGCTGTAAGTCCGGCCAAGGTAGTAATATCCCAGCACCGATTCACTATTTAGCTTAACCAGTTCTTTGAGAGTATTGACAGCTTCCTCGTATTCGAACAAACGTGTCAAAGAGACTGCCAAGTGTAAATAGGCATCCTCCTTGGCAGGGTCCAACTTTATGGCAGTACGAAGGTAACCGGCGGCTTCGGAATCCTTGCCGGCCGAGGCCATCAAGACACCAGCCATGACATAAGGCTCGCGAAAGACTGGATCAAGCTTGATGGCCTTATTGATGTACTCCAACGCCTCTTGAACCTGTCCGATTCTAAGTTTATTCTCGGCCATCGCCGTATATAGAAACGCTGAAGAGGGGTCCTGCTCGATAGCTTCACGCAGGCTACTCAAAGCACTGACATAATCGCCCTCAAGACTAGCCAACCGGGCTCGAGAGTAAAGATACAAAGCGTGGGAGTGCGCGTCGGAAACAACAGAAGACTCGTGATAAGTAGAGGGGGCATGCTCACCAATTGTGGCGCATGAAAAAAGCGCCGTAGCGCACAGAAGCATGCTCATAAAAAATTTCATTGTAAATACGGTCCATTTCCAGAAAAAGGTAATAAAAGCTAACATGAAATAGTAGTTGCGTCAAATGATTATCATGATGCCCAAGAGCTTGCGGTCGAACTGGTTTGATGCTACTCTTTATAGATAAAATGAGGCGTCATAATGATACGAAGCATATTGAAATCACTCCTGAAACCCGATGCATATCCGGAGCCGACCAACAAGGTCGAAATGGTGCAGACACACGTTTCGTGGATATTTCTAACAGACACTCACGCCTACAAGATAAAAAAGCCGGTTGATTTCGGCTTTCTCAATTTTTCCACCATAGATCGACGCCGTTTTTACTGCAATGAAGAGGTTAAATACAACCGTCGCCTCTGTCCCGACATTTACGAGGGTGTTGTGGAATTGCGCCAAACTCCCGGCGGCGCAAGTTTTCAGGGTGATGGCCAAGTCATAGACTATGCTGTCAAAATGAAACGCTTGCCGGCGGAGAGGATGTTGGACCGACTGGTAATCAATAATGCCGTTTCTGTCTCGGAATTACGCGATGTTGCCCGCGTTATTGCCGAGTTTCACCGCACCGCACTTACCTCACCCGCAATCTCTGAGTACGGCCGTCTCGATCGCATTCTCTACAACTGGAATGAAAATTTCGAACAGACAATTGCCTTTGAAAACACAACCCTTCCGGCATCGGAGCGAGAATATATAAAGAGATGGGTATCCTCATTTACCGATCAGAATACAGAGATTTTTGACAGGAGAATCAATAAGGGTTTTATCCGGGAATGCGATGGAGATATCCACCTGGAAAACATCTGCCTGGTTGATGAGGTTACCTATATTTTTGACTGCATCGAGTTCAACGAGCGTTTCCGTTGCTGCGATACCGCTGCAGACGTAGCCTTCTTGCTCATGGATCTGGATTTTCGCGGACGACACGATTTATCCGAGGAAGTGATAGCAGCGTATCATGACGCATCAGGTGACGATGAGATGCTCGCCCTGATCGATTTCTACAAAATCTATCGCGCCTTTGTGCGGGGCAAAACCGAAAGTTTCCAGGCCAGCGACATGGGAATTGACCAACACATACGAGCTGCCGCCACCCTAAAATCCATCAGATACTTCAGGCTGGCACGAGGCTATATTGAACGAAGCAAACTTCAGCCAACTCTTTTTATCACCTGCGGCCTGATGGGCTGCGGAAAAAGCACGCTTGCCGGCCAGCTTTCCTTTGAGTTGGGAATCACCAGCTTTAATTCCGACATTGTTCGCAAACAGATGGCCGGTATTGTTCCTTTATCACCCATTTCCGCTGCCTTCGGTGAGGGGCTCTACTCCGAACAGATCAATACGGACACCTATAATGAGCTCTTGAGATTGGCTGAGAAGGAAATTGAGGCAAGACGATCCGTAATTATCGATGCGTGTTTTATCCATAAACATGATCGTATGAAATTTGCTTCCTTGGCAGAACGTTTCGCTGTGCGCTTTGTAATTATTTACGTCTCATGCAGTGAGACGATCAACCGGCGCAGACTTAGTGCCCGCTTAGCATACGGACGTACAGTATCAGACGGCAGGGTGGAACTGCTCAATAATCAACGCCAGACATTCGAGCCTCCGAAACCGGAGGAGGGACTTATCGTCTCAATTCGAGCCATTACCCCGCCATCTACCCTTACCAGCATGATCTACGAGAGGCTTGCCTGAAATGCTGAAGCAACTGCGCCTTAAACTGTTGAACCGTCTGCAACTGCGCGAGTCCTGGATCATCTTCTTTATCTTTGGTATCATATTGCTTAACTTTCCTTTTCTTCACATCTTCAACAAGTCTGACACACTATTTGGCATCCCGCTCCTATTCACCTATTTTTTTGTTGGCTGGGGAATATCGATTTTTATCATCTATTTATTCACCCTTGCCATTGAAAACTCTGGCACAAAACAAATGGAGAGACGCCAGCCGTGAACAACGGCCTCGCCCAGACAGTACTCATAACGACGCTCTATACTTTGTTAATTTTTTTGATCGCCTGGTATGCCCACCACCGTAAAGAAACCGGCCGGAGCATCGTAGACAACCCCTATATCTACACTCTTTCCATTGCCGTCTACTGCACATCGTGGACATTTTACGGCAGCGTCGGCAAGGCAGCCACCACCGGCATTGATTTCCTCCTGATGCATCTGGGCCCTTCCCTGATGGCCTTTTCATGGTTTTTTCTATTGCGCCGTATTATCAGGATCAGCAAAGACAACAACATCACCTCAATCGCCGACCTCATCAGTCTGCGCTACGGAAGGTCACTCTGGCTGGGAGCCTTGGTTACGGTTTTCTCTGTTTTGGGCATTATGCCCGGCATCGCCCTTCAGATTAAAACCGTCTCCACCAGTTTTCATCTCATAAGCGGTTTCTCAGCCGACTCCATTCGGTTATCCCGTGGCGCATATATGGTATCAGTCCCCAGTGGAATTCTGCTTACTCTGATCCTATCTATATTCAGTATTATTTTCGGGGCACGCAAACTGGCTTCTTCTGAACGTCATGAAGGGCTGATTGCAGCTGTTGCCTTCGAATCCCTGGTTAAATTAATCAGCCTTGCTGGAGTTGGTATTTTCATCACCTATTTTCTGCATAACGGATTTAGCGACATTTTTATTCGTTTTCGCGAGGCACATCCAACGGATTTCAGCCGTTTACTCACCATTAACGCTATACATACGAGCGCAGACGTAATTCCACCTTTTACGATGCTTTTTCTGTCCATGAGCGCCATTATGCTGCTTCCACGCCAGTTCCATGTCATGGTGATCGAAAATATCAACGAGAACCATATCAACAAAGCAATGTGGCTCTTCCCGCTGTATCTTTTCCTGATCAACCTGTTTGTGATGCCGATTGCTTTGAGTGGCCTTCTGGTAACCGGCAGCACGGCCAACGCAGACTTCTTTGCGCTTAACGTCCCCCTCCTGACCGGTCACCCCGCGATTGCAATGCTGGCCTACCTTGGAGGGCTCTCCGCTGCAGCAGGCATGGTCATGGTTGAGTCCGTCACTATTTCAACCATGCTGCTTAATTATATTTTTATGCCGGTCATCGTCCGGTTCACCCCACGAATCTGGTTCCCCTATCTACTGATAAATCTTAAACGTTTCGGTATCTTTCTCATTATTTTTCTCGGATATTTCTACTACCTCATCGCGGGAAACGCCTTTACGCTGGTCAACATGGGAATGATATCCTTCTCAGCTGTAACCCAGTTCATGCCGGCCATGCTCGGGGGACTATATTGGAGGCGAGGCAACCGAATCGGAGCCATTACCGGCATTTCGTTAGGTTTTATTACCTGGTTTTATACCCTATTTCTACCGTCCCTTGCCAAATTCGGCTGGCTCCAAGCTTCTGTTCTGGATAACGGCCCCTTTGGCATCTCCTTGCTTAAGCCAACAGCCATGTTCGGTCTCTCGGGGATGGATCCCTGGAGTCACACCCTGTTCTGGAGCATGTTTTTCAATGTAGGCAGCTACATCATTTGTTCAATTATCCTCAGGCAAGATGAACAAGAGCGCGACCAAGTCACAAAATTCATTGGTACAATCGAAGCAGAGCATCGTCATCGTTATCATACCGAGGCGCGACGCCTTTCGAAACCGGTAACAATTGCCCAATTTGCCACCTTGATGTCCAAGTTCATCGGAGAATCTGAGGCGCGGCAGGCCATTGCCGGTTATATTGGTGATCGTTATATTGATGCAGCCGGAAATGTTTCAGAATTCGAACTGACAAACCTGAAACGTTTTGCGGAAAAAACGCTGGCCGGATCGGTCGGAGCAGCCGCTGCCGGAGCCATAGTAGACAGCTTTCTATCCGACATGGGCTCACGCATGGAGTTGGTCTACGATATTTTCAGTACCGTAAGAACCTCTCTTGACCAGAGTCGCGAAGCGCTCTTTGTTCGTCTCAAGGCATCGGAGATTATCAACCGCACCCTTGATCTCCAGATTATTATGGATGATTTATTGGACTTTCTGTTAAAAGAATTCAAACTGGATATAGCTCTGATTCTGCTTCGTGACGCTGACGATAAGCTTATAATCAAGAGCTACCATGGCAGCAGTCACAATCCAATTCCTGAAAGTCACTGGTTTTACGAAAGCAAACCTTTTTGCGATGAGGTATCAACCACTAACAAAACATATGTCATTAATGATACCGCTCTAGCCAGCCAGGCGATTGAACTCAATCGGACTATTGCAAGCAGCATTGTCTCGTGCGCCTACATACCTATCCTGCGTGAAGGCGAAGCATCTCTCGGCATTATTGCGGTTTTCTCCAAAACCATATCCGGACTCTTCGCCGAAGAATTCATCGGCCTACTTGAAAGTCTTGCCGGTCAACTGGCACAGGCGATTACCATCTCACGCGAAATTGAGGCCAAAGAGCAGGAACGAACGCAGAAAGAACAAGCTCTGCTGCTGAATGCCCGTATAAATCGGGATATGGAAATTGCCCAACAAATCCAGATTTCGCTCCTGCCAAGCACGGCGCCGGAACTTTTCGGTATAGAGATGGGGGGACGCTGTATATCAGCTGCCCATGTGGGGGGTGACTATTACGACTTTTTCTTACGGGACGATCACACCGTTGACCTCCTGATCGCGGATGTATCCGGTCACAGCGTTGGCGCAGCCTTGATCATGGCCGAGGTACGAACACTTCTGCGCCCCCAGGTTAACGTTGCTCACAGTGCTTGTGCTATCCTGAAATCACTGAACAGCCAGCTCTACGACGACCTGACGAGAGCAGAGCTATTCATAACCATGTTCTATGCAAAATACAATTCTGCAACAGGCCGTCTCTCCTATGCAAACGCTGGTCACAATCATCCACTCATCTGTCGCGAGGGAGAAGCGTCCTGCATCGAGCTTGATGCGGAAGGGCTTATTATCGGTGTAAAACCGTCAGTAATTTTTGAAGAATGCTGTATAGAACTTATAAAGGGTGACGTGCTATTGTTTTACACGGACGGCCTGATCGAGGCAACAAATCGCGAGGGTGAACTATTTGGCGCCCAAAGGATATGTAACCATCTAAAGACATTACATCACCTCCCGGCACAGGATATTATTGATTCGTTTTATTCCGCTGTTACCACGTATACTGGTCTGGAAGCTTTTCAGGATGACATTTCACTGGTAGTTCTAAAAATACTTTGATGTTTTCCGAACATCATAGGTGACGTTTGGACTACCGATTTCATATAATAGAGGTATTTATAATGTACTTTTTGAAGGAGAGGCTATGAATCTGAAAACAGAGGCTAACGGCAGTCGGATGATTATTTTTGTGCATGAAGAACGGCTCGATGCACACAATTCCGAGGAATTAAAAGCGGAAATGAACAGACTCTTTGCGGCAGGGTCAAAAGAACTGATTGTAGATCTTAAGGATGTGCGATTTATTGACAGTTCCGGGCTGGGTGTACTTGTATCAGGCTTTAAAAACGCATCAACACGTCAGGGTTCACTCAAACTCGCAAGCCTTCAGACTCAGGTCAAATCAATGTTTGAGCTGACCCGTCTGCATCGTGTTTTTGACATATTCCAAACCGTTGACGAGGCTCTTGACAGTTAAACAGCGTGCACCGATTTATACGGGAAAGCCATGAAAAATGAAATTGAAATTAAGATCAGGGTACCCAATCAGACTCGATATTTAAGCTTAATAGGTAAAATCGGCGAAAACATGGTCAGAGAGGTCTGTTGTTTACAGAACAATAAGGTTTCCTTTGCCCATAATCTTAATGTTGTGCTGACAGAGGCCATGACCAATGCAATAAAACATGCCAATGCTGCGGACCCTGACAAGGAGGTGCAAATACACATCAGCGTCACCGAGAAAGAGCTCGACGTGAGAGTTTACGACAGTGGTCAAGGTTTTGATCTGAATTCAATTCCCTGCCCTGCCTTCGACTCAGACTGTCTTAACGAAACTGGGCGTGGAATTTTTATCATCAGATCTTTGATGGATTCTGTGGTGTATAGAAAATTAAAGTGCGGAAATGTGTTGGAGATGAAGAAGGTGCTGAAGTAGATAACCAGTTTGTCACCATAATGAGTTGTTACAGCCGCTATGTAGTTGCAGCACATGGGAATAATATGACCTCCGGGGAACAAACTTCACGGAGGTCATATGTTGTACAAAATTTATTTATCAACATCTACGGACTCAATTTCGAGCAGAACCATAAATTATACACTTAAATGTGTTTATCACAAAAGGGCATCCATCAAAAACATGTATTCAATGTTGGCACATACACATAAACCGTTGCAGGTACGCTCGTAATCAAAACGGTGCCGGTATTGACTTCCTTACCTGTAAATGTAACATAAAGGTCATATTGTTGAGTCGACCCCAAAGACGCTCCCGCCGCATTAATACTCACTAAATCTTGAGAATATAATACAGGCTGGCCAGTTAGGCTCCACGTCCCACCAGCTGTAACAGTGCCACCAATACTTTCAGAAGAAACCGTCGGCGTAAAAGCGGGAGCCCCAGAAACCGGAGTATACGAAAAAGCTATCTTCTTGATCAGAACATCGGAGTTCTTGATAGCATCGGCTGTAGAATAAGGCGTTGATTTTATCGTAAAAGACAATGTATTTCCAACAAACTGACAGTTGCTGCTGTAATGCGCGTAAGCTGCTACTGAAGTACCATCTTTTATTGAACCAGATATATATACAGTATTTCCTCTGCCAGAGGTACCACCACTTCCGCAACCAGCGATAAAAAATACCAACAAAATTGAGAAAAACCCTTTCCAAAACCTGTCCATATCAACCTCCACTGTAAGTTGCCTCCAGACGAGCTGGAGATATATTAAACGAAATATTAAGTGCTACGTGGTACTAGATCGTTCCTAAGATCCGTGGTGTAATAAAAATCAGCAATTCGTTCTTGGTCTTTATTTTTGTACTGGTTTTAAACAGCTTACCCAACATTGGTATATCCATCAGAAAAGGAACACCATCATCGGAGTCGTTATCACTATCGACAAAAATCCCACCGATAACCGTTGTCTCGCCATCTCTCAGCAACATTTCGGTTGTAGCCTGTTTCTTATTGATGGCCGGAGCTGTACTCCCGGTTGGAACCTCACCCATGGAATCGTTTTTTGCATCGATCTTCATGCTAATGGTTCCGTTGATATTGATATGCGGCGTCACCTCAAGCGCCAAGGCCGCCTCAATAAACTTGGTCTCCACTTTATCAGATGTTGAAGATGTATAAGGGATCTGCTGCCCTTGGGTGATTTTAGCGGTTTTATTATTAAGAGTTGCAACCTTCGGAGTTGAAACTATTTTTATAAGATTGGCAGAAGCAGCGGCGCTGAGTCTTAAATCCAACTCTATATTGCTTGCCAGTGTACCGAATGAAATCCCCATGTTACCGCCAGCTGTCGTCCCGGTCCCACTGGTAGGCGCTGCAGTGGTCATTCCACCAAAACCGGTGTCAAGCCCACTAATCCCAAGAAATGAGCCAGTACCATCACGATAATGTACTCCCCAGTTGACACCCAGACTACGGGTAAAAGAAGAAGATGCTTCAATAATACGAGCTTCAATCATTACCTGCTTTTCAGGAACATCCAAGTCTTTAAGAATCTCTCGCATACTTCTAATTGCCTGAGGTATATCCTTGACAATAATTTTATTAGTGCGTGTATCCTTGTTTATAGACGCACCGACTCCCTCTGTCATCATTGATTTAAACTGCGTTACTATGTCATCCAAGGCTGCATAATTGATATTGAACATCTGGGTTTCGAGTTCAGTTGCTTTCAGTTTTGCCTTTTTAAGCTCCTGATCCTCTTCAGCCTGGGATCTAAATTTACCTTTACCCTTTATAATAATTATGTTTCCGTCCTCGCGTTTATCAAGACCTTTGGCATCGAGAATTATATCCAATGCCTGATCCCAAGGGACGTTGACCAGTTTGATGCTTATGGAGCCGGTAACATCATCACCCAAGACAAAATTTTTATTACTGACCTCGGACAGAAGCTGGAATATCTTACGCACCTCGGCATCGGCAAATTCAAGAGTCACTTTGCGCCCCTTGTACAGTTTCGACGATCCGAGTGGCTTTACAGTAGGTTCTGCCTGAGAAGCTAGAGCAGAACCAAGTTCTACATCTTTGTTTGAGGATTCCTTTGCAAAGCGCGCGGTTGGTGACCGCGGGGTCTGAACATCTGAATAAACCCTATCCGCTGTCATACCTTCCGGGTTTTTAAAATCAATAAAGAGCATGTCTCCTTCTTGCCGATACTCGAATGGTACGGATTTCCGCATAGCAACACGAATTTTTGTATCAGTCCCCCTGCGAGATTTAACGAGAAGAGGCGTGACCCTCAAAACCGGCGAGACAAAGCCTTTAGCATCTAATGAACGTTGCAGTTTTTTAGGCAAAACCGCATTCTTGATAGTCAGCGTGACAAACCCCGGAGATTTTGTCGGCGCGTCGACGAGAACATCGCCAGTCACTTTTACAGCAACTCGGGAAATACCATCAATCACTTGAAAATCAATCATTTCGACAACTGCTGCACCACTACGCGCAGTCGCTTTTGTGAGATCTTCACGTAAGGCCGGCTTCGCAGCCACAAGAGGAGTCTCCGCAACCGGTTGAGATATTGGTACTTCTTTTGCTAGCGGCTTATTTTGTTTTAACGGTTCAGGCAACGCCTCTTTTTTGGGCGCTACGAGTGGACGAGAATTTTGATTTTCTTTAGAAAATAAACTCTTTAATGATATTGTCACGCCATCCGTGGACTTCACCGCGCTTGCCTCGGGAAAAGTGCCGTTCATTGTATCGAATACGATGCGTACTTTATTTGGATACACTCCCAAGCGCGCTGAAGAGACGCCGAGAGAGTTAATAGAAGTGATCCTCGACGCCAAAGCGCTCTTTACATTAAAAAGGTCAACCACAAAACGCTCCGGTTTGTTTAGTCGGAACGTTTTGAACTCGTCGGCACCGCCATCTATGGCAAGTATGATCGCATTATCCTTCACTGAAACAGCAGTCAGAGTTCTAAGTGATACATCTGTAGATTCTTTTATGTCGTCAGGCATAGAAGCATTTTCAGAACCCGAAGCTGCTACAGGCGTTAATGTATCAACTTTTGCTGAAGTAACAGGTGTTGATTGAGCAGCAGTTCTGGAGGTATTAGAAGTCGCTGCCTGAGCCGACAACGAGGGGAAAGACACCCTGATCTCGCCTGGTTTTGCCTGCGACGCAAAAAGAATGGCATCCGCATCCTTAACTAACTCGATATCCAAGCGAGTCAACACTCCAGCATCGGTGTCAAAACGACTTACAACGACATTTTTAAAATTACCCTTGCGCAATTCAACCGGTGCCGAAATCGCACCTTGGGTAGTTTGGGACAGGTCAATGATAAGACGTAACGGCGAAGTGGTCTTGTAACTGGTATACGTAGCTGGGGCGGACAGCTTAATTACAAGTTCAGCCTTATCGCCATCACCGCTTACCGTGATTGTCTCAACGGAAGCCAGTGCTTTTTGTTCGCTTTGGGAGGTGTTCTGTGAAGATTCGGCAATACATGGCATTATGCCCGCAACACCAGCCATAATTGCAATGGCAACCACCAGAACAATCAATTGTTTTGTCATCCACGTCATGCAGAACTCCTTATTGTTTCCTAGGCAGGTTGATTCTAATGTGCTCTTTACGCATCTTGCCGTTGTCTTCTTTAAACTGTTCTAAAACATCCACACCACTATTCGTAATTGACATGACACGCCCCCCGTTCTTACCAATTGTCATGCCAACTTGAATAACGTAACCTTTTCCTTTGGGGTCAGTAACCATGGCCCGACTCCCTTTGCCACCAGTAACAATTCCAATTAATTTGAACTCGTTGACATCAAAACTATGGATTGGTAATGCAAAAGCATCAACATTCTTAGACCGCACCTTGGCAAAAACAGGAACTTTTTTTATGATGACAAACGGTTTGAACGGATCTTTTTTATTGGTGAAATCAAATTGGTTAACTGGCGCTACTTTAACCTTCAATGAAGAGCTGACTTGCCTTTGAACAGGTTTTTCTGGTTGGTTTCCAGTTGTAGTAGCGACAGCAGCTTTAACCGCAGGCGCAGGCGTTGGTGGCTGCTCGTTTTTTTTGCATCCCTGAGCACACAACATTACTGTTGCGAAACCAGCCAGAATTCCTATCAGAAAACTATTTTTTGACAGTTTTGGGGTCATTCTTTATCTCTTTCTTGTCAAGGAAGCGGAACGTGGTAGCAAGACAGTTGACCTTTGTCACTATTCGTTTATTTAGGGTCTTAACATCAGCAAAGTTTACATTGGTTATGTTGACAATACGAGGAAGACAAGACACAGCAGCGAAAAAACTCGCCACACTATGAAATGAACCAGCAACAGTAATTTCTACCGGAACCTCGGCGTAGAAATCTTTTAGAACCTCTGGCTTGGGTTTAAAAACAAGAAAATCAAGGCCAGCATCCTTTCCGCGTGTTGTGATACTCGTCAAGAGCGACGGAATTTCCTTGGAGTTGGGAAGCTCCGTCAGCGCTAGGATCAACTCGCGATTAAGCTGATCGTATTCCATCTGCAAACGAGGCAAGTTTGCGACGATTCTAGTCTTTTCATTAATCTCAATTTGCAGTTTAGCCAGATCGCTTTTAAGACCTTCATGTTCTTGGTACGCTGGTTTGTACAAAAACCAAACCAACGCGGCCGCCTCAAAAACCATGACAAGCACAAGAATAAGAATCTTTTGTTTCGTCGGCAGTTTGAGTATTTTTTCAACTTGTGGATCCATAGCAAGTCCGTTCCTGATGGATGATATACTATTTTTTGGGAGGTGCGGTGGGTGTAGGTGTCGCCGGTACGGGTGTTTGTATTTTTGCAGGTTCTACAAATGAACGCAACTTGCATGTTATGTCAAAACGCTTCAACTTGACACCATCAGACTCTTTCTGCTCGGATACCACAAGTTCAACACCCATGTAATCTGCTGATGCCTCAAGCATGCGCATAAAAGAAGCTATCAGCTCTTCATTAAGCGCAAGTCCAGAAATTTTAATATCCGAGTTGGTTTCCGAATAAGATGTTAACCACAACTGCTCCGGCGCACTGTCACTTAATGTTGCAAGTCTTTGAGCTGGTCCGGTCTTGTTTTTTCGCAACTGATTCAGCACATCTAGCTTCTTTTTTACCTGTTCCTTAAGCGTTTTAAGCTCTTCCAGTTTGCCAATTTTCAATTTCAGAGCATTAATTGTATTGTTGGCAGTTGATATATCATTTTTGGTATCCGAGATTTGAAGGCGTTTTACGAAGTACATCGACATTATAACAGCAAGTACTAGAACAAAACAAATGCAGAAGATCGAAATCTGCTGTACAGCTGTCTCTTTCTTCTTGGCAGCCCTGACCGGTAAGAGATTAATCTTGATCATTTGTCCCCTACCCTCCTTAGGGCAAGCCCAACAGACACCACCATCAGCGGTCCGATCTCCTGTAGGTATTCGGAGTCAAAATCTTTATCTGAAGTGTGAAGCTTTGCAAACGGATTAATTATCTCCACTGGTAACCCCAGTTTTTCACTTATGGTGGACAACAGTTTATACATTTTCGAGCAACCACCACTGATAAATATCTTGGTTATCTTGTCTTCATTCGCAGTAGAGTTATAAAAGTCAAGCGAGCGCCTGACTTCCTGTGCAATAATATCGTTAACTTTGCCGATAACATCCTCTAACTCATGACTGCGGGTTTCATGAGCCAACATCTTAAGTGACTCTGCCTCAACACTTCCAACACCCAACTGTTTCTGAATTTCTTCGGTATACAGGTTCCCTCCCAACTGCACATCACGAGTGAACAATGTAATACCATCTTTGACAACATTGATATTCGTAACGCCGGCTCCAACATTTACTAAAGCCAACACGTCATTAGGTTCCGTATCATGATTGATTTCAAAGGCATTCTGAACAGCAAAAGAATCGACATCGACCACGGACAGATGTAATCCCGCTTCATTAAAAACAGCAACATAATCATTGATGATATCTTTTTTGCTCGCCACGAGCAGCACATTCATCTTGGAAGGATCAATGCTATCGGAGGAAAGAATTTGGAAGTCCATATTTACATCATTGATATCAAAAGGGATATACTGCTCCGCTTCCCAACTAATTTGGTCTTCCAATTCTTCAGGAGGCATTGCAGGAAGAGATATTTTACGGATAATTACCGAATTTCCTGATATGGAGCAAGCAACATCCTTGATTTTTACACCAAGGCTGGAAGTAAGGTTATTTATAGCCTCAACAATTGATGAACTGTCCATGAGAGTATTGTCGACAATAGCTTCGGGAGGAAGTGGCATAATAGCGGCATTAATAAGCTGGTACCCCCCTTTATGCTCCTTGAGTTGAACGAGCTTTAGTGAGCTGGAGCCAATATCAATACCAATAACTTCTTTTTTTCTGTTTAAAAAAAACATATCGCATTCCTGTCGGTAATCAGGGCTGAAAGACCTTTTCCTTTTCTTCCAGCGAGTAGCCCAAGGCCAGGATTATTTTTCGCATCGTTTCCAGACGGCACTTTTCACCCCGTTCAATCCTGTCAATAGTAAGCGAGGATACTCCAGCCTGGCGTGCTAGCTCGGCCTTACTCAATAAACGGGACTCTCTGATAGTCTTCACTCTATTTCGAGACATTATGCCACGCCTTAGAACTTAGTTAAAACGAGATTTTAGGTTTATAGCAAATACATATATAAAGTCAACAACTTTATGTAAACTTATATAACAAATCACATATAAAGAGAATTTTATGTCCCTGCATTCCGTATCCTATAAACGCCAAATCCTACATTGGCGTCAAATCTTTTCATGTTCTCCAAATACAAAAAAACGGGTCGCCAATATCTGTACAAAAGATAATTCGGCAACCCGGCTGTCTCGGCGAGACCCAATGGGCTTTCCGTCCCACCCTCACGGATGGTTTAGTATTATCGTATATCAAATGTATTATTCAAAAATACTAAATCAAATTCAAAATCCCCAACCTACCAATAGAAACATCTTTGCCACAAATTACTACTTACAAATATTTGGCGTCCCATATTATATATCCACAATATCAGCATAACAGGCGGACCCAGCTCGTCAAAGGGCCAACAAAGTGGCACATATATCCCCCATCCCTCATACAAAAGTTTCCTGATGACACTGAAGCAAGCTGCACATTGAGTAATGTAGTTCTAAAAATGCCAGCATATTACGCCTAATCGTCAGCACCCCTAATGGTACGGAGAACTCGTGTCCACCAAGACAAAACGTCGCAAAGAGGCGTAGGTCGTTAATAAGCATACTGCACAGAAATATTAGCCTTTTCGGCGGGATTCGTTGCACGTTCTCCTTGTATTTCAATTCTGTACAAGTATGGATAATGAGGTATAGTTATTGTGCTAGCCTCAGTCGTTGATGCTCCTTCCAATATTGCTCCAGAGCTTGTATCAGAATTCCCTGCTATAGTAACCGTGGTTCCTGTTTTCAAAGCAAAGTTATAGGTCAACAATTTCCTGTCCATAGTGTCTACAATTTTTGAATACATTCTAAATGGCATCCCTGACGCAGAGTTTAAATTAAATGCCACGTCATAATTTTGCTTAACATTAAAAGTTGCATCGTTACAAGTTCCCCACATACTTTTTGGTTGTGTTAATTTAATGCGCAGACAGCCAGAAACATCTGGATTACTCAAATTGACCATGTATGAATTTTTCATATAAGTGGTAAAGTTGGTGCCTGGATGCGCAGAGGAATAATCATTAAATCCGAAGGTTGCAGAGATTAGATCCTTGACCATAATGTCTGTACCTCCGTATGTTGCTTCATTTACCGTTTTGTAACGTTTAAATATTCCCGAGGATTTTATCCCTGAAGTCACCATATAGAGTAGAGCCGTGGTTATGACAAGCGCAAGCATGGTGAACATCAACGATGTGACCAGGGCTATCCCTTTTTCGTTTCCGAAAAATCTCATTTGTGCTTCCTCTCTCACTGTCAGCGCTGGTTGCTAAGCAGGTTTTTGGGGCGTACCACAATGCGGTAAAGCTTCCAGCGATAGTGGGTTTGTGCTTCTGTCAGCGTATAAGTTTTCACAGGTAATCCATTATTTTCAAGTTTGTCTCCTACGACAATACTGGAACTCGGTGTGGTATATCCGGTGTCTCGTTTTCCATTCTGGGCAAGAATATACACCTTAATAATTTTAAGGTGTTCTCGCAGCCCCTTAGCATCATATAACCATCCTTTAGGAACAGAGGTCTGAGATGTCATAGCTTCCCTGACGATTGCAGCCAGCGCAGGATCAGTGGTTGTAATATTGGCAACGGTGCCATCAGACTGAGGTGGCGACGAATAGGTATTAACGCTCGCTGCGTATCCACCATCAGAAGAATCCCAACCCAACACCACCTGCATATCCGCGACGCAATCAAGCAAGGGAATATACTTATATTTTCCATCGGCATGGTTCACTGTTGCTTTATAGAGGACACCCGTCTTCTCGGCACAAAAAGGTGGCAACCCACCATCAGTGGAACCATCCTTTGAAGCAACACCACCAGGGACTTTAATGAAAAAATCCGCCCGGTTAAACGGCATCCGCAGTCCGGAATCACTATCTACGCCGTACACCATGTAGGTTTGCTGATCATCAGTCGGCAAATTACTATCAGCGATGCTGCCGCTTGTATTAAAATTTATGTGAAAAATACTATTATTAGTGGCATCAACAATCAGCCTGTGATCCTTGTTGTCAGGGTCATTAAAGTTGGAATTAATCAGAATCACCTTGTCTCCAACCGTTGGATTGTATGACGCAAAGCTGATCGGTCGTGATTCCAAGCCGGTTGCGGTGTTGACATTGTGAAACGGAATATAAGTCCAGCGTTGAGATGCTCTGGAACTTCCGACTGTTGTCGCTTTAACCGCGAAATAGGCAGAAGAAAAGTTGCCGAATCCAGCAAAAGCAACAAAGGCGCGCGGAACTCCAGCTGGCTGGTCATTCAAGGACAAACCGAGACTATCTACTGCTTCCTGATAGGAAATTGTACTATCAATAATATCGGTGGGCGTAGCTGAAGAATTTGCTTTACTCCACCCCCAGGGCAAGCCAAACCCCATCTGTTCAAGATCATGCTTCATCACTTCAAGACCTATCACACCTTCTATGTTGCTTTCCTCGCTTTTAAAAAGTTTGGATGATTGTGTGACGATTCCACTAAATGTCTGAGCTGCAATCATGATAACAATAATAAATAAAACCATAACCACAACGAGTTCAATAATTGTGAACCCGGACTGAGGAGAATATTTATACCGAGAGGATTTCACGCCAGACCTCACTTTGGAAAAGTTGAAACAACGGATGAAATGGAATGTGAGTAATTTTTACCTTTATAATCCCAGCCGACATTGATGGTTATTTCCTTGGAATAAGCAGTAGGGGCGGCAACAATCTTCTGAACCGTATATTCCTTTGAAAGTCCCTGAATATCCCGGACCGGAGACGGCAAAATATTCGGTGGATGTGCAACTGTTGCTGAAATGCAAAGGAAGGGCTTTACGCGTATCTGCATCATCTGCTCATCCGCCAGAGATAAAGCTTCATTTCTAAATGCTGTCTCCATATTTTTGTTGAGTGCCAGATTTACCGTTTGCAATAAACCCAACAATCCCACCATCAGGATGAGAATGGCAACAAGGAACTCAACCAGCGTAAAACCGGAATTTTTATTGTTCATCGCACGTAGCTCCATTTGTTTTGCCAACATTTACCCGCACGGTATGTATAGTCAAACAGTCCAAGCTTGCAGATGAGCCTGGATTATCAATAAAAACAGTTGCGCCGTCCCCCACCAACATTCCGCGCTGATCGATCTCTAACGTATCTCCGCCAAGAGCCAAACAACTCCCAGCGTAATATGTCGTAGCATTCTTCTTTAATTTATAGGTTACGTTTGTAGACATTCCAGGGACAGTCACACCACCTGGCGCACCACTGGAGCACTTCGGCGGCAGATCATCATCAGTACCGTATGACTGAAAAACATAGCTGGAAGTATTTAACACAATGTTGTGACGTTGTTTCGTCACCATCGCCCGTATTCGTATCGCGCCAATATCAGCAGCCATCTTACGAACCTGGGCTTCCACACTGCTCTTTATCTGCCAATCACGAAACTCAAACGTAGCAATTCCTAATAGGATTGAGATAATTGCAATTGCAGCCAGGAGCTCCACAAGGGTAAATCCGGTGTTTGTAAGCTTATGAAGTGTTTTTTGCGGCAAAATAACCTCCACGATTTGTCAACGTTATCGCTCCTGAATATTAAGAATTTGCTTCATGGGGCGCGGCAGCAATAGTGGCGTGGTTTTTCCTCTCGTAGGAGCTCCGTAAGGAGAAAGCGTAAACCCGATCTTGCGCTTGCCCCTTTCAGTAAAAACAGTAGACAAATCCAACAAGGTTGGAGCGCTACCATTTGAGGTCTGAATCGGGACTTTGCCTTTCAAACCGCCGGAAGGCGCGGTTCCACCGTTATTGTACCTGACCGCCCAGAGAGACGTTTTCCCACCGGGCAAACAAACATCGGTGCTGGGAATAAACGTTGTAAAAAACACAATGCCGTTAAAAGCAGCCGTTACATCAGTGATCAAGCGCTCTGCTCCATAGTAACTAGCATTTACGGTAAAAGGACCATCCAGATTTATGAACCACTTGTCTTTAGGTGTTAATGAGGCTGCGTTGGCGTCTGTAGTCTCATCGCCCGAAGACACCGTAACTTCCGGACAATTCGCGGAGTTGTCGGATGCAACCACATTCATGGTATTGTCGGTGCTATAACAGTGGTCCACAACTCCATAGATACGATGACTGGTGTTCAGTTCGTCTTTCGGAAAAAAATACCGGCCCTCTCCAAAAAAGACCCATAATTTTTTTCCTGTCCTGTCCTGCAGCTTTGCAACGGAAGTTGTTATAGGTCCTGTATCTTTTATCAAATGACTCCAGTGCCAATTGAAGGGATCAGAATTGTTATTGGTGACAAGACGTAACACTCCACCTTTATCCCAGGCTGTTGGATATTTAGTTCGAGCGGCAGGAGGGGTGGGTGTAGCCGCCCAATCCGTTGAAGCGAGGGCCGTGGTATAGGCCACATAGACAACATCATCACTATAGTAACCTGCGAGGGTTGAATTCCCGCGGTCAACATCGATTGCAGCTCCGCTCAGTGAATTGGCAAACGCAAAATTGATACCGGTATCGATCACCCAGTAGTTGCAACCTGTCTGCCCCGCGCTTGTGCATCTGGTAAATGTGGAGCCGCCATTAATGTCAACAACGTACAATTTGAGATTTTGATCGGAACGCCCCATGAATTGCCGCGTGGATGAATCTATCGAGCCGGTCGGCCCCGAGGCCAATACCGCAAACCAGCGGCCGTTTGTATTTTTTTTCGGTACGCCATTAATTCGCACAATTGCAGCGCCCGGTGTTGTAAATCCTAATCCTTTGTCTGCGTCAGGCAGGTCGGTATCGGAAAGTTCCCACATGGATTTCGGCGCAAGCGGATCAGTCACGTCAAGCGCAAAATATGACGAGAGACCAGCTCCGGAAACAGGGGACTTTACACAATCCTTATTCCCGCTTAAATCAGGCGGCAAACTGTGATTTGGATCAGTAGCCGTATGCCCCAGGGTTTCATTGCAGTTGCCGGCATTGTCGCGAGAAGCGCCACCAAATCCCAGACTGCCGATAAGCACTGTCCGCCAGGCATCGGGGTATGTGCCATCTGGATTCTTTGTAGGGCAATCCCAATAATTGGGAGCTGTACACGTAGGTGGCTTGTTGATGGATGCATCCACAATCACCGGAGCGCCATCGACTAAATATTGATGGCAATAGGAGGAAGAGCAGAAATAGGGAAGATACGGCAAGGCGTTTTTGGGGATGAAGGCCCACTCTTCCTTCCCGAGATCAGTAGTATCGGCTATTTTGGCAAGATGGAAGGGGTTGAGAGGATCGGTAATTTTTTGTACCATTCCAAGCTTGAAGGCATGCAGCATACCGTCATTTGCACCTGCATAGACCATATTTCTTGCTTTGTAGGCGGGCGTTTTTATGAAATTCGCGTAACTCAAGTCAGCATATGCAGTATTATAAGAATTGATCGGTGTGGACGACTGTATCTGCGGCGTTGAGTTAACAACATCGCCCAGTTTCCATTCTTTAGAAGTTACCGCGCCATAGTCTACCTTTCGTGGGCGATACGATCCGGAATCAATGCCGCGAATATAATTTATCAGCGTCTTGGCGTCGTCATCAGAGAGAGCTGCCGAATTCAACAATGGTCGCAAGATGGAAAAATTTGTATCCACAAAAGCATTCGTGGTATCAGTTACAGGTGTCGTGGAGTCAAGCAGCGTAAAGATTTTTCGATCCGTGGCCGCGAGCTTTTGCAGTTCTACTCCAGCTTTCCATAGTGCGTGCGTTGAAAATGGATCGGAGCCTGGAGGGTTGTCAATGGTAAGGTCGAGTTCTTTGTTGTTATCGGTATCTTCAAGAATATTGCTGTTACCTATAACCGGATCCAAATAATACCAGAGCGCCTGCACCTCGCCTAGCCAATTGATGGAATTGTCAAGCGGCCACTGAGGATAGAAAAGCGCCTGGATGATATTGGCGCCCCGATCGCCGCTTTTGTTATTAGCAACAGTGGCCGCCGTGCCTGACGAGGCGTTTTGCAATATTTCAATCATGATCTTATCAAGCGCATCGGATAATTGCGTGGGATTGTCGGCATAGTATGCCTGCTTTGTTCCGCCATGGCTGGCCATGAGGTCCAGCTTTGCCTTGTCGTCAACTGATAATCCGAGCCCCAGAATATAGGTCTTAACATCAAAGGAATAATTGGCGCCGCCGACCACCGCGGTTACGGCGCGCAATGCGTCAAGTTTGTTCAGCACGGTGCCGGCTGCCGGATTGGTATCGGTACCGATGAGGGCAGTGGCGTTGCCAGTACCCCCTGATTCATTGACGCTCGGCAATCCATCGGTAACATAGATTATGAAGTTTTTCTGGCATCGGTACTGAATGGGAGTAGTGTTTCCGGCGAAATAATTCATGGCGGTCTGCAACGTGCCGGCTGTCGGCGTCAACCCGGCATTGACAATGTAACCACAGGCATTGGGGTTTGAGGTATTCGTGCAGGTATCCATATACCCTGTCTCATTGCCCTCATAGGTGGCCAGCTTGTTGATCAGCAGATTTTTCTGGGTATTGACAGTATCATTGCTGTTAACCGCCACCTGAAGAACACCGCCTCCTGGCGAGGAATTGGCAAACCAGGTCCTCCCGATCGGAACACTGGAAGCTCTTCTGCCGATATTACCGTAACCGTTTGCAAGATCGGAATCTGTCAGAGTAAAACGCGTTGAGCCACAAGAACCGTAATTGGCCCACGTATCATTAGTGCCGGTCTTGGTTGAACAATAATTATAAGTATCAGTTTGGGTAGTAGTATTGGTGATTTCCTGCGTTGGGGTATAGGTTTGAGCGTAGTCAAACTGGTTTCCGGGGTTGGAGCCCGTGTAATAGGGGAGCGATTGTTTATAATAGACATATCTGGTCGGATCTGATGGGTTGAACATCCGGTTTGTTTTTGGATAGACCAGATTGCAGTATTTAGTGCGCAGCGGATTAGGTGCGGTTCGGACCGTAATAGCTTCATCCATATAGGTTTCATCAAACACAGGATTCTGGGCCTGGCACGTCGTCCGGCAGGCGGCCTGACTCGTCGTGTTGCCTGTTGAACAGTAATCGAAACACTCTGCTGGTGGCGAGGGACACCATGATTTTGGCTCATAGGAAACGAAATAAGGGGAGTTGCTCAAGTATTGCTTCTGTGCCGAGGACTGATTATAGGTCATCAACCCCATGCGTAAAAGGTTTACATACTTATTGACAACCATTTGCAATCCCTTTTTGCCGCTCACCGATTTGCTTGCAGTCGCGAAGGACCCGACCGCCGCTCCATTGAAGTCTTCATCCATGCTTTGGGAGTTATCCATTATCATGAGTATGTTGGGAGTGGTACTGTTGGTAACGAACGGCGGGATACTGCAGTATCTACCCGAAACGTTGGCGGTGGTGGTGAACGAAAATGACGTGGGGTTAGGAGACATGGTATTTCCCCCGCCAACATCCCGTGCGTCTTTCACGGTAACGGTATAGAGAGCGTTATTCAAAAGCGGGGCTGACGGAGTGAAGGTAGCGGTCATGTTGCTGGTAGTATCAAATGCAACAGTTCCTGCTACGGTCGTTGCGCCCGAAGTCACCGATATATTGGAGCTGGTGACAGCCTGCATCGCTTCACTGAAATTAACGATGATGAGAGTGTTCAAAGCTATTTCTGATGAATTACTCGCGGGAGTAGTCGAAGTAATATAAGGCGCGGCAAAATCCCGCGTCGTAAATGACCATGTGGACTTGGCAAGCGCACCGCCGCAGTAGTTTTTTGCCGCGCTGGTAATTGTCGCGGTATAGGAAGTCAGGCTGGCCAGGCTATTCGAAGGGGTGAAGGTCAAGGTGGTTACATTGTTGAATGAAGAGAGCGTCGTAATGCCGGCGACCGGCGTACCATCGGAAGTTTTCGTCAGAGTAAAGGTTGTCGGGACCGTGGGGCCGATAGTGGAGTCATCCAGCAACTGGCTGAAGGTGACGCTGATGGGAAGAGATTCAACAACACCGGTTGCACCGTTGGCCGGTACAGTAGAGGAAACAGCTGGCTTCGTGGTGGTCGTGGCAGTGGTAAAACTTGCGATCCAGTCAGATGTGCCACCCCTGGCGGTACCACCTGAATCCTGAACAGTCGGGGTCACATGGATATTATAGGTAACACACTTGCTCAGGGAACTGTTCGGCGTAATGGTGAAAGTTTTTGGACTGGTGGAGGAGTTTGATGGTACAGGAGAGTTTGTCGCCACCTGGTTACTATAAGGATCCATTATAAAAAAGGATGACGTTGTAACCGAAGAAGCTTTCATAATAGAGTTGAAAGTTACGGCCGCAGTAGTAGTAACCGCAATATTTGTTGCACCATTGGAAGGGGTTGAACTGCTGACTGTCGGCGCCGCGGAAACATTTGCCGCAACCAGTAAAAAGACAATTACAGTGACCAGTATGTTATTTTCCAACTTCATGAGACCCCTCCCCGACCTGAACTACTTCACCATGCTTAATCGCAACGCTAATCCTTGAAGAGGCCGACATGCCAGCAATCCGCCGCAATAGTTGCTTCTTGTGGCTGACAGGATAGGACGCGTGTGTCCCGTCGGAAAGCAGTATGTTAATCATATAGTTTTTATAGCCTTCATAAACTCCCATCACAATTCCATCTTGTTGCTGCTGTCGCAACTCAATTACCGCGACAATAGCTCCGGCCTTATCAACAGAAACACTTATCGACACCATTGCCAGTAATACAATCAATAAGCTAGTTACTTTCATAACGGTATCTCCTCATTATTGATTTATTTCATGTCCAGCATCTTCTTCAACGTCTCCGCATCCCGCATCCCAACTTCTATCTTGCCATCCGGCATGACCATGGTCGGTGTCCCCGAAATTCCGTTGGAGTTGGCGAATTGGATGTTTTCGTCAATTACGGCCTTACTACTTGCCTTCGACGGTCTGGGAACATCCTTTCCCTCAAAAGCCTTATCCAGCAGATCAAGGCTCATGTTTTCTACAACAGCTCGCGACTTGTCATAGGAACCAGGATGCATCGGCAACGGATACAGCATGATGTAAATAGCCACATCAGGCGCAATCTTTGCCAGCTTCTTCAACTCCTCATGCCCCTTTCGACAGTAAGGACAGTCGGGGTCGGTAAAGACATACAGTTTTTGTGATCCTTTGGGGTTGCCCATGATGATTGCGTTACGGGTAGGAATAGTCTTTACATCAAGTGAAGTCTGCTGTTTGGGTTGCTGTAAATCCAGTTTATGAGCCGTGGCCGGTTCAAGTTTTTCGAGGTCGTAAACCATTCCCTGTATCAGGTGTTTTTTGGCGTAATCCATGAAGATTATGCCTTTTTGACCACTTTTCTCCACCAGCAATTCAAAGAGCCCCTTGGCGGACGACGGTTTGACGGAGGTGACAGTCAGACCGGTTTTTTTAATCAGTTCCGTGGCTTCCTTTTCAGAGAGCGTGTGGCAGGAAGCACACTCGCCGCCATGACCGGTCATGGCCTGGGTAAATGCTGGTGCGGCAACAACAAGGAAGGTAATAAGAGAAGTGAGCAGTTTTTTCGGCATGTCAGTTCCTTTGGGATTTTGATTTTATCAAGCAAATAAGATGCCATCATCGCAACAGCCTCAACCGGCTTGATTTATTGCATTATTATTTTCAACAACAACCGGCTACGCAATTTTTTCACACTACACAAGTAATATGCAACAACGCGGTACGCAATTTTTGCTTAGTCGATTCCAAATTCCTTAAGCTTGTAAAGTAGTGAGCGATGACTGATTTCAAGAATCTTGGCTGCCTGGGTACGGTTACCGCTGGTCCTGCCCAGGGCTTTTCTGATCAAATCTCGCTCGATCGCATCTTCAGCCTTTTTGATCGACAGGTCTTCCTCGTAATTCGTCACCGACGGAAAAGCATGTTCGGACCTTACGGCAAGGGGCAGGCAACTGTTTGAAATCCCTCCCCCTTCGCACAAGATAGCAGCATGTTCAATAGCGTTTTCAAGTTCGCGGATATTACCCGGCCAGCTATAGGCCATCAGACTCCGCATGGCGTCCGGTTCGATGCGTGGTTTTTCCGCATCTCTTTCGCAAAAGGCAGCAGTCAGAAAATGCTCCGCCAAAAGAGGAATATCGTCTATCCGCTCCCGCAAAGGCGGAAGATGGAGACAGAACACGTTCAGGCGAAAATAGAGATCTTCACGAAAACGCCCTTCGCGAATGTCGGCGTCCAGGTCGCGGGAGGTTGCCGAGACAACACGCACATCGATTTTTCTGGATGTGGATGCACCTACCCGGCGAATTTCTTCCTCCTGTAAAACTCTCAGAAGCTTAACCTGCAACGTCAACGACATCTCTCCAATTTCGTCCAGTAAGAGGGTACCGCCGTCAGCCTGTTCAAAGAGGCCGGTTTTATCACTTGAAGCATCGGTGAAAGCGCCCCGAACGTGTCCAAATAACTCGCTTTCCAGAAGATTTTCCGGAATGGCTCCACAATTAACGGCAACAAAGGGTTTGGACGCGCGCCGGCCGTTTCGGTGAATGGCGCGGGCGACTAACTCCTTGCCGGTTCCGGATTCCCCCAAAATCAATATAGTTGTTTTGAGGTCGGCAATTTTTCGAATCTGACAAAAAATCTCTTCCATACCGGCATTATGGCCGACAATGCCGCTGTATTCGAAACGTCCTGAAACCTTGTCACGCAAACGGCTGTTTTCCTTCTTCAGCCGTTCCCGTTCTTCGGCCTTCTTCAGCACCATGACGATCTCATCCTTCTTGAACGGCTTGGAAATAAAATCGTAAGCGCCCTTCTTCATACACTCCACGGCCGTATCCACCGTACCATAAGCAGACATCATGATAATGGGTGCCGTAACATGCTCTCGCAGAACGTTGACAAGAAAAGTTTTACCATCCATCTCCGGCATGCGTATATCACAGAGAATGAAGTCATAGGCCTTGTTGCGAACAGCATCCAGTCCTTCTACGCCATTTGACGCAACTTCAACCTGATACCCCTGGCGGGTAAGCATGACTGACAGCATGTGGCGCAGGTTTTCTTCATCGTCGATGATCAGAATGTGTTTTGCATTGGTCATTGCCGCACTCCCTCTGGTGTGATAACCGGCAACAAGAGAGTAAAACAGCTTCCCCTTCCGATTGTGCTTTGTACGGTTATTTTGCCACCCAATCCCTCGATGACGCGTGCCGAGATAGCCAGGCCCAGGCCAGTTCCCCTGCCGGGCGGTTTGGTGGTGAAAAACGGTTCGAAAATGCTGCCGATATCTTCGGGTGGGATGCCGATGCCGTTATCCAACACTTCAACCCGCACGCATCCCTGCGGCTGACCAGCCGGAATCGAATCACCTCTCGTGACCCGGATGTTAATTTTCCCCCCATTCGGCATGGCATCCCTGCTATTGAGCAGCAAATTGATCAGCACCTGCTGAATCAGATGCGAATCAGCCAATGCGGGTAAAAGCCTTTTTTCGCAATAGGAGGTCACCTTGATCTGCTTGAAAACCCCCTGCTGCCCGAGTAAATCAATCGAATCCCTGACCACCTGGGATATGTCGACAGGCTCTACATGAGTGGTACGCGGGCGTGAAAAATCGAGCAGCCCGCGCACTATCCGATCTATGCGGGTGCATTCCTGTGAAATACGATGTGCATAGTCGCAAATTGCATCACCATCATGCTCGTCACCTGTAAGCAGTTCGGCATATCCCATGATGGACGCCAGCGGTGTGCCCACTTCATGGGCCATACCGGCGGCAAGAAGCCCGATGGACGCCATCTTTTCCGAGTGAATCGCCTGTTGACGCGCTTGCCGCAATTCTAAATTGGCTTTTTCCAAAGCAGTTACCTGCTCCGCCACTTGCCGGTCTTTGTTCAGCAGAACGCTCGACATTTCATTAAACGAACCGGCCAGACGGGCAAGTTCGGCACTACCGGATACACGCAGGCGTTGACCATAGTTACCGCCGGTGATCTTTTCGGTTGCAGCCAGCAATCGATTTATGGGATTCACCACAATCTTTGAAAGTATGTAGGAACCCAAGCCGAGCAACAAAAAGAAATCCAGAATAAAATAGGCAATCAGCACCTGCTTTGTCCGGGAAAGCCGGGCTCTTTCGGATGCAAGCGACATAACCAGGCCTGCCTTGGCAACCGGCACGCCGTTCCGAACAATACTCACAATGGTCGTCAGGTTGCTCTCGCCGGCCCGCAAAAAACTTCCGTCGGCCGTCGTCGGCAGGCCACCAAAGGGAAGATAAGTATCACTCCCCTCACGCCCCGTACTAAAGATCGGCTTGCCGTTCTTGTCCAAGAGTGTCAGACGGGTAAAGGAAGCCTCTTCGGAAAGCTTCTGAACATAGATCGATGCTGAAGAATCAGGGGAGATGATGCCATCGGGATACGTCGGGACTGGCTCGGGGAGCTGGCTGATAAATGCCGCAAGAAGCGTGCGGGCATGTTCGCCTTTCTGGGCATACAGATCGTTTGCAGCGGTTTTGAAAGCCAACAGGCTGAACAGAAGCCAGGTCAATACCAGCAGAAATCCCAGAAAGGCCATGATTGAAACGGTCAGGCTGGGTCGATATTGGGGCATGGTATTATCCTTGGAAACCGCCCAATTTGAGATACCAGTCGATCAGCCGCTGACCGAAAAAAATGTAGAGCAGCGCTCCAAAAGCGAGGTAGGGACCGAAAGGAATAGCCAACTTTGTGTCTTTTTTCTGGATCAGCATAATGGAAACGCCAACCACCGAGCCAATAAGCGAGCTGGCGAAAACGATAAACGGAATGGATTTCCAGCCCAGGAAAGCTCCCATCATCGCCAACAGCTTGATATCACCGCCACCCATGCCTTCTTTACCGGTCATCCATTGGTAGACGTAGGCAACAAACAGCAGGCTGCCCCCTCCCAGGAGTATACCGAGCAATGAGTTCAGCCAGCTCTGTTCTTTCAGAAAGAAAGAACAGATAAAACCGATCACAATACCGGACAGGGAAATTTCGTCGGGAATAATCTGGTGTTCAATGTCGATAAAGGTGATTACCACCAGGGCAGAGCAGAAAAGGAAATAGACACCGAAGTCAAGCGTTGGTCCAAAGCGGAGAAAAAGCGCCAGGCTCAACAATCCATTGAGCAGTTCCACCAATGGGTATTGAAGTGAAATTTTCGTTTGACATCCGCGGCACTTGCCACCCAGCAGCACATAGCTGACAAGAGGAATATTGTCATACCAGCGAATCCGGTAATTGCAATGCGGACAGTGGGAGGGGGGGGAAACAACTGATTCGTCGCGAGGAAGACGACAGATACATACATTGAGAAATGAGCCGACAACGGCGCCAAGTATGAAAGAAAATACTAAAAACAAAATCTGCGGCGTCATGAATATCCTGTTAATCAAGACTATCGGCAAAATGGCTGGACATGACGTTTTTGAGGAATAGGTCCGCCTCCGCGGCAGTGGCAAATCCGGCACAGGTATCGGCAATATAGATAGCTCGTTCCATGGTGCAACGCCGCAGCATCCGTTTCACTCGAGGAATGGAGGTAGCTCCCATGGAAAGCTCGTTAAAGCCGAGACCGAGGAGTACCGGAAGATAAAGCGGGTCTCCGGCCATCTCACCGCAGATACACGCATCAATACCGGCTTTCCGGGCAGCCTCGACCACACAACGCAAAGAACGGAGCACTGCCGGATGAAGCGGTTGATACATGTGAGCCAGATGCTCGTTGGAACGATCAATGGCCAGGATATACTGGATCAGGTCGTTGGTGCCGACACTGAAAAAATCCGATTCCCGGGCTAATAAATCAGCCACGACAACAGCTGAAGGGATCTCGATCATGATACCGACCTGAATGGATCGGTCAAAGGTGATACCGGCAGCGTCCAGTTCCGCCATTGCCTGATCCAGCAATGCCCTGGCATTACGCAATTCCTCAAGGCCGGAGATCATCGGGAACATGATGCGCACGTCTCCAAGCGCACTGACACGAAGAATGGCCCGCAACTGTTTTTTAAACTCATCCGGCATGCACAGAGCCAAACGAATTGCCCTTACCCCCAGAGCCGGATTCTGTTCTGTTGCGTGCAACATTCCATCCAGCAGTTTGTCTCCACCGGCATCCAGAGTTCTCAAGGTAAGCGGATGGGGTGCCACCGCACGCTGCATGGCAGCGTAGACCTGATACTGTTCTTCCTCGCCGGGCATCTCCTGCCGGTTCATGAAGAGAATTTCGGTGCGATAGAGACCGACTCCCTCCCCCCCATGCCGGAGTACCGAGGGACCTTCCTCTGGAACTTCGACATTTCCTTTGAGCAGAATCCGATGGCCATCATGCGTCTCGGGAGGAAGCACCGCCAACTTGAGCAGTTCTGACTCAACATATTCATAGTGCCGCTTGCGCTGGAGGTACTCGAGAAATGTGTCATGGTCGGGGTTAACGATCACAGAACCGGTAAGCCCGTCCAGTATGACCGAAGTGCCATCCAGCAGCATGTCGGCAATTCCATCCACACCGACCACGGTAGGAAGCTCGAAGGCTCTGGCCAGGATTGAGGCATGAGACGTTTTACCACCAATTTCAGTAACCATCCCGATAATATGCAAACGGTCCATCTGGAGGATATCGGCAGGTGAAAGATCGTGGGCCGCAATAATGGTATGATCGCCGTCGGGCAGAATCGGGGCGTGAGGCTCTCCGGCCAAGTTGCGAAGGATTTTCTCGATGACTGTCTCCACGTCGCTGATACGTTCACGGAGATAAAGATCATCAATGCCCGCAAAGAACTCTCGATACTTATGGAGGGTACGGTGCAAGGCACATTCGGCATTGATCAAGTCTGTTTCAATATGTGCGATCGTCTCGGAAATAAGCCGTTCATCAGCCAGGATCAGCAGGTGGGTGTCGATAAAAAAGAGATGGTCATCACCGGTTGTCTCTTTAAGTTTTTCCTTAAGCGTATTCAGCTCATCACGGGTGCTGGCAATGCCGGTCTTTAGGCGTTCCACCTCGGCCGGGACACCTTCCTGACTGACCGGATATTCGTCAATGGACAGGTGACGACGATCAAAGACACGCAGCCTGCCCACGGCAATGCCGGGTGATGAAGCAATTCCGTTGTACCGCCGCATATTATTCTTCGCCGAATCCATTGTTAATAAGATCCCCTATGTTCTGCATTGCCTCCATCTCATCCGTTCCATCCACTGTCAGGGTGACGGTGACTCCTTTTGAAGCTGCCAGCATCATAATTCCCATGATACTCTTGCCGTTTACCTCTACTCCTTCCTTTGCGAGCTTGACATCCGAGGTAAAACGGCTGGCGGTCTTGACAAACAGGGCCGACGCACGTGCGTGAAGCCCAAGTTTATTTACAATGATAAATTCATTCTGGAGCATGGGGCGCTGGATCCTTTGGAGCGGGATAACATTTTAAACATTTTCAAGCTGTAGCCAGCTTCATAGCATGTCGCATTCAGCTAGTCAAGAAACGCCCCGGTTCGGCCAGCATTCTCCGAATGACTAGTCCAAAGGATAATCGGACAGTTTCACAAAACGAAATCCACGTCGTTTTAGTTCCGGCAGGGCATCAATCACCCCTGCAGCGGTTTCGCCATCCGGGTGATTCATGTGCAAGATAGCAATATCACCGGGGGATGCCTTGAACAGAGCCGATCTGACCTGATCCCTGCGATAGGTTGCCCCCGCATCTCCCAGAATGGAGAAACCGATCACCTCGTGCCCCAGCCTGCGGGACAACTGAACAGCCACCTCATCATAATAGGCAGTTCCCGAGCGATAGTAACGCGATCGCACCCCGGTCAACGCTGAAATCTTTCGTGCATTGCCCTCAATTTCATCAACTAACTCGGCAACAGTTCTGGTCCCGGCAATTCCGTACACGCTTCGTCCCGAAACGGAAGCCGGACGATGCAGCAATCCATGGTTGGCTATTTCAAAGAGCGGATTGGCGGCCAGTCTTTTAAAAATCACGGGATTTGCGTCAATCCAACGGGCATTGATAAAAAGTGTGGCTGGAACCCGTTCCCGTTCAAGGAAGCTAATCAAGGCAGCATCATAGCCCTTGCCCTTGTTGCTGCCGCAGGCGTCCAATGTAAGTGCGATCACCTTGTCCCGTGTCTTTAGCCGGGTGTGCACTCCACGAACCGTTTCGCTCCACTCATGGGGCACTCGGCCGTTAAACTCCTGACTCATCTGCTCCCGAAGCGATACGAGAGTTTTTTCGGCCAGGTCATCGGCTGCGACTGAATATGTCGCACAGACAACCCAGAGTAGAACCCCTAAAAAGTATTTCATTTCATAAAATCCATTGCGCCCCTGAAAATTAATCCACTATACACGCCCGGTGTTACTTTAAAAAATCGCCCGGAATCAGAATACTGTCTCTGCCGCACTTCTGTAGCTCACTTGTCAGTTCTCCGACAGCCAAATGTTCACGTTTGGCACAGAATTCAATAACCATCGGAAGGTTTACCCCGGTCAACACCTCAACATGTCCATCCTTCAGAAAGGACATCGCCATATTGGAAGGTGTTCCCCCAAACAAGTCGGTCATGATAATCGCCCCATCGGCAGATAATTTTTCCACGGCCGCCACCACGCGTGACATTATTACATCGGCATGTTCACCAGGCGCAACCTCTACCTGTTCACAACATTCGATCGGCCCGATAATCATCTCGGCCGAGCGAAGAAGCGCGGTTGCCAAGCCCGCGTGTGTAACCAGAACTAATCCTTTCATTGCTGTCCCTTTTCGATATCCCTGTGTGTAATACGTACTGTCGGCCACACTTCACGGAGATGCATCGCCGTGGCCTCTGCAATTGCCACGGAACGGTGTCTTCCCCCGGTGCAACCAATCGAGATGGTGAGATAAAATTTGCCTTCCTGCCGGTGCGCGGGAACAAGCATGTCCAACAACGGGAAAAAGTTGTCCAGAAACAGGGCTGTCTGGGGACTGTCCAGAATGTACTCCCGCACCACATCATCCAAACCTGAGCCGGCTTTGAGTCTCGGCACAAAAAACGGGTTGGGAAGAAACCGCACATCCATGACAATGGACGATTCCAGTGGGATGCCGTAGCGGAAGCCAAATGATTGAACATCAATCACGAGCGGAGTTTCTGAATCCTCCCCACGTACAATGCGGAGAATCAGTTCTTTTAGCTGATGAACATTGAAGCCGGAGGTGTCGATAATCCTGGTAGCCATCCAACGTAGCCCGGCCAGCCTCTCCCGCTCGATCCTGATTGCCTCGGAAACACTACACGGTTCATCGACAGGGTGACGGCGACGGGTCTCCGAGAAACGACGAATAAGTGTCTCATCGGAAGCGTCGAAAAAAAAAATCTCAATACTATGGCCAAGGCTTCTGATTTTCTGAAAGGCGCCTTCATGGCCCTTCAAAAATTCTCGTCCACGAATATCGGCCACAAGCACAATACCTTTATAGGTATCCCCCGACTTCTGAATCAAGTCCACAAAACGTCTGAACAGGCGCATCGGCAGATTGTCGATACAGTAGAAACCCTCATCCTCCAGCGCCCTGACCGCCGTGGATTTGCCCGATCCCGACATACCGGTAATGACGATGATCCTCATGATCTATTCAACCTCATTGCCCAAGGGCCGCACTTCCAAACGTGACAGGAGACGATTCTGAAAATCCAGCGCCGAATGACACCCCATGCCCTTGAGAAGAAAGTTGCGCGCCGCCACCTCTATGATGGAACCAAGGTTGCGGCCTGGCCGCACCGGTATAACGATATGGGGAATCTCAACACCCAGAATCGTTGTCCTATGGTCATCCACCCCCAGACGGTCGTACTCCTGGTTCGGATCCCATTCCATCAACTCCAGGAGCATATCGATAATCTTCTTTTCGCGAATTGACGAAATCCCGTAGAGGTCCTTTATATTGATGATTCCCAGACCGCGAATCTCCATCAGGTGCTGAATTGATTTTTCAGATTGCCCTACCAGCGTGGCCGGCATTTTTTTCTTGATGTAGACCATGTCGTCGGCAACCAGGCGATGCCCCCGGATAATCAGATCAAGTGCACACTCGCTCTTACCGATGCCGCTTTTTCCAGTCAACAGAATGCCAACCCCCAGCACTTCAACCAGCACGCCATGAAGGTGTATGGTGGGAAGGAGGCGTTCCTCCAGAAACTTTGTAATTAGGGAGATAAAAGTAGAAGACTTGAGAGAGGTACTGAGGGCCGGAATACCGGCTGCCTCAACCGTATCAAGAAATAACCGCGGTGGAACAAGCCCCGTGGTGATGACAAAACAGGAGATGGGGAAGGAACATAGTGCTCTGATACACTCAACAGCCAGCCGGTCGTCAATCTTGTTAAGATAGGATATTTCAGTATTTCCAAGCACCTGAATACGGTCAGGATGGAAATGCTCGGTATAGCCGGCAAGAGCCAAACCCGGTTTCTGGATCCTGGAACTGACAATACGATTTGACAACCCGCGTTTACCGGCAAGGAGCGTTAAACCAAGTCCGTAATCGATATCATCAAGGAGCTCCTGTATGGAGAGACTGATTCCTTCCACGGATATTCTCCATAGAGACGCCCTACTCGGGCGTCTCTACATTCATCGCGCAATAAATGAGAACTCCCCCTGCGAGGAGTCTGCATTTATGCTTGTTGCGGTTCAATGAGACCGTAGTTGCCATCTTTACGACGGTACAGAACATTGATGTCACTGCTGCCGGCATCGGTAAAAACAATAAAATCCTTATGCAACAAATCCATCTGCATCACCGCCTCCTCTATGGACATCGGCTTGGCGGTTTCGATTTTCGTGCTGATAATCACCGGCTCGGCGCTGGTATCAATGCTTTCTGCCTCAAATATTTTTTTGGAGATCTGGCGACCACTTCCCTCGCTGCTTGGTTTGTGAGCCTTGATTTTTTCCTTGTAACGTTTGAGCTGGCGCTCAATTTTGTCGATCACAGCGTCAACTGCAGCATACATATCGTTGGTCGCTTCGGAAGCCTTCGTACTGATACCCTTGGCGGATATGACGATCTCAACGATGTGACGGATTTTCTTTTCCACGGAAAAAAAGACCTGAGCGTTGATAGGATCATCGATATATTTTTTTACTCGATCAAGTTTTTCCTCCGCATATGATTTGAGGGTTTCACTCTGCTCCATGTGCCTAAACGTTGTTGTTACTTGCATACATTCCTCCTCATGTAGTTTCGCATTAAGTCGATTCCGATTATTCAGAAAAGCCGGGAGTGGTCACCCGGTCAAACAGGAAAAGCCGTCACCGGCCGTCGGCCGTCGGCCGTCGGCTATGGCCGATGGCCGACGCTGGCGTTCCCTGATATGTGCATGACGTTAAAAATGACGTTTCCGTTCCGATGAAGAGCCAAGCCTCATGAGTTCCCGATATTTCGTAACCGTTCGTCTGGCAATATTCACCGTCTCTCCCATGAGCATTTCGGCAATTTTCTGGTCTGAAAACGGTTTTTGCGGATCTTCTTTTTCTATTATCTCACGAATTCGAATCTTAACGCTCTCGGAAGCAACAAAATCGCCACCGCTTGTGGAAAGCCCGCTATTGAAAAAATACTTCAACTCATACAAACCTTGTGGAGTCTGCATATACTTATTCGTAGTGACGCGGCTTATGGTGGACTCGTGCATACCGATATCATCGGCCACATCCCGTAACACGAGAGGCCGCAGGTATTCAATCCCATAATCGAGAAACTCACGTTGAAAGCGGATAATACTTTTGGCAACCTTGTAAATCGTTCGCTGACGCTGCTGGATGCTCTTGATCAGCCAGAGTGCCGATCTGATCTTCTCACCAATATACTCTTCCGCATGAGAGTCTACGGATCCGTTTGTACGCGCTTCGGCATAGAAAGGGCTGACCCTCAGGTTTGGCAATCCTTCTTCATTCAACATGACCACATAGTCGTCCCCAACCTTGGACACAAAAATATCCGGAGATATATAGTGCACCTCATCGCTACCAAAAACCCGGCCCGGTCGTGGATCAAGTCCGGCAATAATCTTTGTGGCGATGTAAACCTGACTCAGATCAACACCAAGTTCCCGCGAAATCTGCTTGTAATTTCGCGTTTCCAGTTCCTTGAGGTGACGTAATAAAATTCGTTCCACAACGCCCCCCTGCATGCCCAGGAAACGTGCCTGAATCAAGAGGCACTCACGAAGATCGCGGGCCCCCACACCGGTGGGGTCGAATTCCTGGATGCGCTCCAGCACCGGCAGCACTTCTGCTTCGGTAACTGAACAGGCTTGGCTTATTTCCTCAAGCGATGAGCGCAGGTAGCCGCCCTCGTCAATATTGCCGAGGATCTCCTCCCCGATGCGCACCTCTTCCAGCGAAAAATGTCCCATGTGGAGTTGCCAAAGCAAGTGATCAATCAATGTTCCTTTACGGGTCAACATACTTTCAAACGACGGCCGTTCGTCATCACCAATGTACTGTTCGCCGGAACTGTAGCTGTAACCGTCCAGATAGCTGTCCCAGTCACGCAGGGTATCATCACCGGCCTCAACCTCGTGGAAATCATCCGCTTCTTTACCCGATTCAACCTCTTTATCAACGGAATCAGTGGATTCGGTATCACCAGCATCCTCGGCCTCGGTCTCTTCCTCCAGTAGCGGATTTTCCTCCAATTCCTGTCGCACCACATCCTGGAGCTCGATACGAGTCAACTGAAGCAGCTTGATGGCCTGCTGCAACTGGGGCGTCATCACCAGTTGCTGGGTCATCTTCATTTGTTGGCGCATCTCCAGGGCCATAACGTTTCTACCTCATTCCGGGCATTTACTTACAAACGGAAACTGTCTCCCAAGTAAATCTCCCGCGCTTTGCGGCTGGATGCAATTTCTTCGGGCGTCCCACATTCCAGCACCTCACCGTCATTCATTATATACGCCAGATCGCACACTCCCAATGTTTCGCGGACATTGTGGTCGGAGATCAACACCCCTATATTACGTTCCTTAAGCGACACAATCAGCTTTTGGATTTCCGCCACAGCAATGGGGTCGATACCGGCAAAAGGCTCGTCCAAAAGAATAAACACAGGGTTTGTGATCAACGCCCGGGCAATTTCAACCCGTCGCCGCTCACCACCGGAAAGAGCATATCCTTTTGCCGAGGCAATATGGGTAATTCCAAATTCTTCGAGAAGCTGCTCCATCCGCTGTTTGCGAGTAACGCGGTCCGGTTCCACAACTTCCAGGATTGCCAGCAGGTTGTCGGCAACGGATAGCTTGCGGAATACCGAGGCTTCTTGTGGAAGATAACCGATACCACGTCGTGCCCGCTGATACATGGGCAATCCGGTAATTTCGGCATCACCAATAAAAACCTGGCCACCGGTCGGTTGTGCCAAACCAACCACCATATAAAAAGTCGTGGTTTTGCCGGCTCCGTTAGGCCCCAGAAGGCCAACCACCGTACCTGCCTCAATTGCAATATCGACGCATCTCACCACCTGCCGGTCGCCATAACTCTTTCGAAGCCCCGTTGACCAGAGCCGCTGTCGTTCAGCGGGACGGTTCATGGTCCTTTCCTGTCCTGGGGGTGGATTATCGTCACGACAGGCTCTTTAACATCGCCTGTAACAATACTCCGCTCATCGTCAATCAGATAGGTAATTGTCTTCCCCGTTGTTGTATCGGCCCCCTGCATGACACGGGGTCGCGGCTTGCCGGTCAGGGTTATACGACCAGCCTTGCTTTCATAAACGGCGTGGGATGCAAGGCCTATACGATTTTCCTGAAGGATGCGTACGTTTCCATCCGCCTCAATTTTCTCCACATCACCTTTGTTATCACCGTAATAGACAGTAAGCTTGTCGGAAAAGATAGTGACGTCTCCCTGTTTTGCCACAACCTTCCCGGTAAAAATTGCAGTCTTACCCTTATTATCCGCCGATAGCTGAATCGACTTTACGGTAATGGGTAAATTCGACCGGTCATTTCGGGCTGAACTTTTAGCGGCGGGAGTGGCTGACATCAAGGACGTCGAAAAGAAAAACACAACAAACGGAGTAAGCAAGGCAATTATTTTCATAAATCACTCACCATAATTACTTACGTTGAAGTCCTGCAACGGTAGCATCAACCGCCTTGAAAAAGTGAACTTCCTGCTTGTCCACATCCAAGTCCATTCCCTGAGCGGTAAGCGTCATGCGCTTTTGACGGAATGTGACTGTATCAGCCGTTTTGAAATGCGAAGGAGATGCCAGATAATCAAGAGAGCGTGTATCGAACACAATGCCCGACTCTGAAGTTACATGCACCTTGCCTCGCAGGTTTACGTTTTTGCTTTTCGTAGAATAGGTTCCAGTATCAGCGGTTACCATAATGCTTCCGACAGTACGATTCTTGAAAAATTTCATATGAAAGTCGAACAAATGCACGACGTCACCTTTTTTGCTGTACTCCGCACGTTCGGCCACAATCGTCCAGATGGTAGCGCCACCACGCGCCTCGGTAAAACGTGCCTTTTGAAGAGCTAAATCGACATTGAGGGGAAGATGCTGGGAAACCGGCTCCGGCGGGGCTGGTTTTGGACCTTTCTGGAAGATAGCAGCCATGATGCCGATGGTCGCCGACATGACAAGAAGGGCTAGTGCAAGCCTGATGTTCCGGGGCGATACCATGCCAGAACTATATCATCGCGCTCGTGGGCTGTCCAGCAAAACGTACACTTTTTACACCATTTGGCATGGAGCTTGTATGTCTACAATTCATAGCGTCTAACGATTTCATTCCACACTCCGCGCCCCTTGAGGATCAGATCACAAACCTCGCGCACCGCTCCCTTGCCACCGCTACATGAAGACACATAGTCAGCCACCGCCAGCACTTCAGGAAGCGAATCAGGAGGAGCGGCAGAGAAGCCCGCACGCCTCATAACCGGAACATCAATTATGTCATCCCCCATATAGGCAATCTGGTCGTCAGCCAAGCCGGTCCTCAGCTTCACGTCATCGTAGCTTTCCAGCTTCTTGAGTGCCCCCTGATAAACCAGTTCAATGCCAAGTTCGCGCGCCCTGATATCAACCACAACGGAGGTGCGTCCGGTAATGATACCGACCTCAATTCCATGGCGCTGAAGCATCTTGATGCCATGACCATCCTTGACATTAAAGAACTTGGTCTCAAGTCCGTTGCCGTCATAAATAATACGGCCATCGGTCATAACACCATCCACATCCAGCAACAACAGACATATATTTCTAAGCTTTTCATGCATCAGGCTATCCCCGCTCTAAGAATATCATGTAAATGAACTATACCACAGGGAGACCGGCTCTGTTCATCATTAAAAACAAACAGCGAGGTAATGGAGTACCTCTCCATGATCTGCAATGCCGCCGCAGCTAAATCAGAGCGTTTGACCCTCTTGGGGTTCAGCTTCATGATCTCGGACGCCTGTCTCTCGAAAAGATCACAACCCTTTTCAAGTGCCCGACGAAGGTCTCCATCTGTAATCACGCCACAAAGGGCGCCGTCATCTCCGGTCACTCCGGTCACCCCCAACCTTTTTGCGCTTATAACGAACAGGGCATCTTTCATCAGTGTCTGCCTGGACACCAGTGGGATTTCCTCTCCTATGTGCATCAGATCTTCCACGCGCAAAAACAATTTTTTCCCCAAAGAGCCACCGGGATGAAAGACAGCAAAATCCTCGGCCCGAAAACCGCGCCTCACCAGCAGAGCCACTGCCAGCGCATCCCCCATAGCCAGTGTTGCGGTGGTGGATGCGGTCGGAGCCAATCCGAGCGGGCAGGCTTCTTCCTTAACTGAAACGTCTAAATAAACATCGCTGCTACGGGCCAGAGTCGAGGCAGGATTGCCGCTCATTGAGATCAGGCAAGCCCCCAGCCTCTTGATGACCGGCAGAATGCGCAACACCTCTTCGGTTTCGCCGCTATTTGAGATCGCGATGACCACATCACCCTTCATGATCATTCCCAGATCACCGTGAATACCTTCGGCCGGATGAAGAAAAAGCGCCGGTGTGCCGGTTGAAGCCATGGTTGAGGCGATTTTTTGGCCTATCAATCCTGACTTACCCATGCCACTTACGACAACACGCCCCGCGCTAGCAAGAACCATGTTTACCGCCTGTTCAAATGTGTCATTAATCCGTTCAGCCATGGCCAGCAGTGCGTCTGCCTCGGTCCGGATTACCCGTCGTGCTTCTTCTAGAATCATGCCCGGCTCCACTCGTTTCACCCTATCTAGACAATCAAACAGTCCCTGCCCAAAACTGAAAAAAAGGCGAAGCAAACGCTTCGCCCATTAAATACAAAAATAAGCTTTGGAAATTATTCGCCGGAAGGCTTTTCCGCTACAGGAGAGCCGTCCAGATTCAGACCAAGCGCTTCCTTGCGCGAAAGCTTGACCTTTCCATTTTTGTCTACCCCGATACACTTGACCAGCACTTTGTCGCCCTCATTGAGGACCTCGGTAACAGTCTTGACCCGTTTGGTATCCAGTTCGGAAATATGCACAAGACCGTCGGTGCCAGGCATGATTTCCACAAAAGCGCCGAAATCCATGATCTTCTTGACGACCCCCATGTACAGCCTTCCCTCCTCAGCTTCGTCCGTAAGCCCTCGGATCATCTGAATAGCAAGGTCACACGCTTCCTTGCTGGTGCTGGCGATGTTGATACGGCCGCTATCATCGATATCCACCGTAACACCGGTAGTTTCAGTAATATTACGGATATTCTTACCACCTGTTCCAATAACATCACGGATTTTATCAGTTTTAACCCAGATAGTCGTTATGCGCGGCGCGAAGGACGACATTTCGGCACGAGGAGCCGCCAACGTTTCAGCCATCTTGCCCAGTATGTGCAAGCGTCCGTCACGTGCCTGTTTGAGCGCCTTCTGCATTATTTCCCGCGTCACGCCACCAATCTTTATATCCATCTGCAGAGCGGTGATTCCTTCAGCTGTGCCAGCCACCTTGAAGTCCATATCCCCCAGGTGATCCTCATCTCCCAAAATATCGGACAAAATAGCGACCTTGTCGCCTTCCTTGATCAGTCCCATGGCAATACCCGCCACCGGAGCTAAAATTGGCACTCCGGCATCCATCAACGACATGCAGCCGCCGCACACGGCCGCCATGGAGGAAGAACCGTTGCTCTCCAGTGTTTCAGAAACAATCCGGATGGTATAAGGAAAGTCGTCATGCTTCGGAAGAATCGCCGAAAGCGCGCGCTCGGCAAGCATGCCGTGGCCGATTTCGCGACGCCCCGGCCCGAGACGAAAGCTGGTCTCGCCGACTGAGAATGGAGGAAAATTGTAATGAAGAAGAAAACGTTTGCGATACTCACCATAAAGTGAGTCCATGCGCTGTTCATCACTGGAAGTTCCTAAAGTGGCGACTACCAGGGCCTGAGTCTCGCCACGGGTGAACAGAGCCGAACCATGTGTACGAGGAAGCAGGCCTGCTTCGGTGGTGATGGGACGAATGGTCACCGTATCACGGCCATCGATGCGGACCCCACTGTCAAGAGTATCGGCGCGAACACACTCGTATTCAAAATCTCCCAGAAAGGACCGTATCTGCTTGACAGCACCCTCGAACTCAGCCAACAGCGCCTCAACGGTTTCGGAAGTAATCAGATCAATCTGATTGTGACGTTCCTGCTTGCTCTTGATTTTAACTGCCGCGGCAATGCGATCATAGGCCAACTCGCGCACCCTTGCCAACAGTGCGTTGTCAACAACGGGAGGCAGCACTTCACGCTTGGAAACACCTGCCAGTTGTTTCAATTTTTCCTGAGCATCCAGAACCGGCTGCACCGCAGCATGACCAAAAAAGATGGCATCCAACATATCTTCTTCGGAGACAAAGGTTGCCTCACCCTCCACCATGATAATTGCATCGCGGCTGGCCGCAACAACAATCTCCATATCACTCTGCTCAAGCTCTTCGGCAGTCGGGTTGCATATCAGCCTTCCGTCTACCCGACCCACTTTAACACCGGCAATCGGCCCCTGAAAAGGAATATCAGAAACTTCGAGCGCGGCGGACGCACCCAGCATGGACAGAATACGGGGGTCGTGATCCTTATCCGCGGAAACCACGGTTGCAATAATCTGGGTATCGTTAAGAAAGTTCTCGGGAAAAAGGGGACGAATCGGACGGTCGATCAGTCGGCAAGTAAGGGTCTCGGGATCGGAGGGACGCGCCTCTCGCTTAAAAAAGCTGCCGGGGATTTTGCCGCCGGCATAGGCTTTCTCGGTATAATTAACTGTCAGGGGAAAAAAATCCTGCCCCTCTTTAGCTTCTTTTTGAGCAACGGCGGTCACGAGCACCATTGTATCGCCGCTCCTTACCATGACGGCGCCATTAGCCTGTTTGGCCATTTTGCCGGTGGAGATGCTCACCATCTTGCCGCCGAACTCAACATCTACAACATGTTCCATAATATTCTCCTGTTGACTGTTGCGTTGGGGCCGTCGCTACAATTTCCCGGAATCCGCAAATCCGAAGCATCAACCATAACGGTTGAATTGATTCAGCAGGAAAGCCCGGGAGATTCTACCCACGCCCCCAACAAAAATAAAAAAGAGCTATAATAGCTCTTTTTAACTACGAGCACACGAAAATAAAGGAGGCACTCTACCTGAATGGATTCAGGTAGAGTGCCTGCGATTACCTACGTATGCCGAGACGCTCAATTACCTTCTTATATCTATCGAGTTCTTTGCCTTTCAGATAGTCCAGAAGGCGCCGCCTCTGTCCGACGAGCTTGAGAAGCCCCCTTCGGCTGTGGTGGTCTTTTTTGTGAATTTTGAAATGCTCGGTGAGATAGGTTATCCGCTCAGTGATAATTGCAATTTGCACCTCGGGAGAACCTGTGTCGCTGTCATGTTTTTTAAACGCATTAATGATTTCCTGTTTCTTTTCGGTTGCCAGCACTGCCAACACCCCCTTCATGTTCAGTTTATTTTGTTGTTGATACGAGTATTTGAGGAGTTCCACAATCTGGAATTAATATCATACCGTCATCAGCATGTAAAGCACTTACTTAGGTGAACACTCGCTTGAGAATGAGACGGTTGCAGCCATTAACTGTCGGCAGAAGCTGTGCAACAGCGGCAAGCGTCCCATTACGGGATAGTCGCACCAATTTCCCCGACTCAATGTCAAGAGGACTGAGCAACATAGTTTCCGGCCATTCAGGCGACCTGCCGTGCATGACTTTTACAAGACCGGATTCGGTCAAGGGGATATCCGGGAGATGGCCAAGAGCAGAAAACGGTGTCAGACATACCGACTCCAACGTTCTCCGTTCACAGAGATCTTCAAGGGCTTCAAGCGGGATGGCGGCCGAAAGAAGAAACGGACCGCTGACAGTCCTGCGCAGCTCCTGAAGAGATGCTCCACAACCGAGCTCGGCACCAATATCGTCCGCCAACGAACGAATATAGGTGCCACGGGAACAGGTGACCCGCAAGCCGATAAACGGCAGTTCAAACGACAATAATTCCAGAGAGAATATCTCAACTTGACGTGGATGCCGCTCCACCTCGAGACCTTGTCGAGCCAACTTATATAGCGGCTGACCACCTTGTTTTATCGCCGAAAACATGGGTGGGATCTGACTGACCTGACCCGTAAAACGGAGTAAAACCGCTGCCAACCGTTCTGTTTCAACACAAGAAAAGTCACCCCGGCGCATGATAGTGCCGGTCATGTCAAGGGTATCGGTAACAACTCCCAAGCGTAGCAGCGCTTCATACTGCTTGACGCCTTCATCAAGGAACGGGATTGCCTTGGTACCATCATTGACCGCAATGGGTAGAACACCGGTGGCAAATGGATCGAGAGTTCCCGTGTGCCCGACCTTGCGAGTGCCAAGGATGCGACGTACACGGCTGACAACATCGTGGGAGGTGATGCCGGATGGTTTGTTAATGACAAAGAAACCGTCGTTCACAGGGAGGCGCTTACAATGGCGTAGACTTTGCTTTTAATCTCGTCCAGTCTGCCGGAAACCGTGCAACCAGCAGCATTATGATGTCCACCGCCTCCTAAGGCAACGGCAAATCCAGCCACGTTAACGGAACCTTTTGAACGAAACCCGACCTTATAGGTTTGTTCGTCCAGTTGACGAAAAAATATCGCAACCTCCACGCCTTTGATGGAACGGGGATAATTGACAAAACCGTCTGTCAACTCGGCATCAGCACCGGTCTCCGCATACATGGCATGAGTAACGGTAAGCGACGCCGCCTGTCCATCGCAGATCACTTCCAAGGTGGGCAGCGATTTGGTGAGCAACTCAAGGCGCTTACGTGGTTGGTTTTCATAGAGTTGCTCAGCAACATCCCAAGCGTTCACGCCACATTCAATCATCTCACCGGCAATCAAAAAAGCCTCACGGTTTGCGTTGGAATAACGGAATGACCCTGTGTCGCTGATGATGGATACATACAAGCAGAGGGCGGTGGCAACATCAAAGCGGTAGTCAAAAGGGTTAATGATACGATACACCAGCGCACCGGTGGCAGCTGCGTTTGAATCGATCAGATTGTGTATGCCAAAATACTCACAGGTAAGATGGTGATCGAGATTGATTAGCTTTCCTATGCGCTTGAAGGAGCAGAACTCGTTCCCGGCTCGACGGAACTCGCCGACATCAAGCACGAAAGCAACATCAAAATCACGGTCAGGAATGTGTGCCGCAACAGTGTCGCTTCCAGGAAGAAATTTAAACAGTTCCGGGACCGGATCTCGAAAGTGCACGCAAACATCTTTGCCGATTTTTTGCAGAAAAGATGACAGCGCCAATGAGGAACCGATGGCATCGCCATCCGGACTCTCATGGGTGGTCAGAAGAAAGGATCCATTACCGCGAATCTCATTTACTATGTTCTGAATCGTCTCCGTCATGCTCCGCGGCAATCTCCCTGAGGATAGAGTCAATACGGTTACCATAGTCCTGAGAATGATCGTAATTCAAGATGATCTCCGGAATGTGCCGTANGGTCAGAACCCGGCCAAGCTCTTTGCGAATATATCCCTTGGCGCTATTCAGTCCGGCTTNACTATCCTTCTTAGCCTTTTCGTCACCAATCACCGTAAAAAAGATACGCGCGACACTCAGGTCGTCAACCACCTCGACAGCGGTAATGGTGACAAAACCAATGCGCGGGTCATTAAGACCTCGGGAAAGAAGTGAGGATACCGTTTCATGAATTGTTTCCGCCAGTTTTTCGGAACGTTTACTCATAGAGACTCTATTCAAGGTTCAAGGTTCAAGGTTTATTACGGCAAACCGGAAACCACGAACCGTTTTACAATTTTGCGGCAACCTTTTCGATTTCAAATGCTTCGATAAGATCACCAATCTTGATGTTGTTATAATTTTCCAGGCCGATACCACATTCATAACCACTGACAACTTCTTTGACATCATCCTTGATACGGCGCAGAGAAGAGAGCTTCCCCTCATAAAGCACTACATTATCGCGCAGAAGCCGAACTTCTGCATTACGCTGCATCTTGCCGTCCTGAACATAACAACCGGCAACGTTGCCCACCTTGGGCACCGCAAATATTTCTCGAATTTCGGCGCGTCCCAGATATTTTTCTCTCAAGGTCGGCTCCAGCAGGCCTTCCATGGCTTTTTTCACGTCCTCAACCGCGTCATAAATGATGCTGTAAAGACGGATGTCCACCCCTTCCTTTTCGGCCATTACCTGGGCCTTGACTTCCGGCCGCACATTGAAACCTATAATGATGGTATTGGATGCAGCCGCAAGATTGACATCGGTTTCGGTGATCGCGCCAACCCCGGAGTGAATGACATTGAGGCGAACCGCGTCGGTTGAAAGCTTGCGTAATGACTCTGAAACGACCTCGACCGAACCCTGCACATCACCCTTGACAATGACATTGAGATCTTTGACATCGCCGCTTTGAATCTGCTTATAGAGATCCTCAAGGGTAATCTTGGAATGTTTGGCCATTTCGACCTCGCGCTGTTTGATCTGACGCAACGTCGCGATCTCCTTGGCCTGTTTTTCGTCCTTCAAGGAAACAAACACATCACCTGCATCAGGTACGCCCGAGAGACCTATCACTTCAACCGGCATGGATGGTCCAGCTTCGGCAACTTTTTCGCCACGGTCATTATGGATAGCTCTGACCCTGCCGGAATGGATTCCAACCACACAATAGTCACCGTTTTTAAGGGTACCCTCCTGGACCAGAACCGTTGCCACGGGACCACGTCCCCTGTCCAGTTTGGCCTCGACAATTGTGCCCTTGGCCGGCTTATTGGGATTAGCTTTCAATTCCATCAAATCCGCCTGCAACAGAACCATCTCCAGCAACCCTTCCAAATTGATCCGCTTTTTGGCCGACACTTCCACCATGGTACAGTCGCCGCCCCACTCCGAGCTGACCAGGCCAAACTCCATCAGTTCCTGCTTGACTCGATCGGGCTTAGCCCCGGGTTTGTCAATCTTGTTGATGGCAACAACAATAGGGACTCCGGCAGCCTTTGAATGATTGATTGCTTCGCGAGTCTGGGGCATGACACCATCATCCGCCGCAACAACCAAGATAACGATATCGGTAACCTTGGCTCCGCGGGCACGCATGGCGGTAAAGGCTTCATGGCCCGGCGTATCGAGGAAGGTGATCTTGCGACCGTTCAGCACAACATCATATGCGCCGATATGCTGGGTGATGCCTCCGGCCTCACCGGCAATGACATTGGCCTCGCGAATGGAATCCAGCAGCGAGGTCTTGCCATGGTCGACATGGCCCATGATCGTAACAACCGGCGGCCGTTTTTCAAGGCTTTCGGGAGCATCGGGAGTCGACTCATGAATTTCGTCCAGATCAACAGCCATATTTTCAACTTCATATCCATAATCAGACGCCAGAATCACCGCCGTATCAAAATCAAGGGTATGATTGATGGTGACCATCATACCCAGCTTCATCAGAGATTTGATCAGGTCATTGGCCTTGATACCCATGCGTTTGGCCAGTTCGCCCACACTGATGGTTTCGGATATTTTAATAATACGCTTAATGGCCTTGGGGATCGTAATTTCCGTTTTGCGGGTTTCAGACACACGTTCCTTACTCTTTTTCCGTGAGCCCTTATAAATCGGATCAAAGACCCGTTCACGTTTTTCAAGAATTTCGTGTTTTTTGGGCTGTTCCTTCTTTTTAGCCGGACCCGCACCGCCTTTTTTGCCTCCCTTACCAGGGGCATCAACATGGGCTCCTGCATTTTTACCCGCAAACTTGCGACGGTCTTCACCCACGGGCGGCGTCGCCGGAGGCACTGGGACCTGTTTCATGCGGGAACGGTCCGTAGTTGGTGTACGGGTGCTTTCAGTGGTTCCAGCCGCGAGGGCCGGCCTTTTACGAGTCTGATCAGCTTGACGAACATCGGTGGGCTGTACAACAGCCGTATCACGTTTGATCACGCGGGTCTGCCGATTCGTGACACCAGGGATCTCCATCCTGCCCAGAATTCGAGCTTGATTGGCGCTTGGCTTGTCAGGTTGCGCCGGAATCTTGTGTTTCTCAAGAGCAACCGTTTCTGGAATCACCTCAGCCTTCGGAACTTCCACGACAGGCGCCGGTTCTTGAATTTCGGGAGCAACGGGGCTAACCAGAGTGTCGGAAGCAACAGGTTCGACCGGAACAACCTTGGTAACCTGAACAATCGGCTCAACCGGCTTTTCGTCCCGTACCTCAGCCACAACTGCAGGCGGTTCCTCGACAACAGGAGCAACCTTGGCGCGCCGGCGGATGATCGTAGTGGTCACTCTGACCTCTTCGGCATCATTTTCATGAAGGTGGGGCGGCATCAATTTCTTGAGCACATCCTCATCAACAAGAGATGTGGCGGTTTTTGCGTCAACCCCAATCTCCTTGAGTCGGGCAAGTACTTCCTTATGCTCTAATCCCAGCTTCTCAGCCAGGTTACTCACGCGAATTTTTGTCATATGCCCTACACCTCCCCCAGGAAGTTTCTATATCGTTCAATTTCACCGACAAGTCGCGCAATAAACCCGCCCTGCCTAATGGCAACCGCGCTACGCGGAGCCTTGCCCAGTATGGCGCCAAAGTCTTCCTTTGTCAGCACACGCTCAGATTGGATCTTATGAACACCAGCCAACAACATGATTTTTTCACTAATACTCTCGGAGGCATCTACCGCCACCAGTATCAGACCTGGCTTAATCTTTCCCCGAATAGTATCACAGACAAGTGAACCGCCCGAAATAATTTTACCGGCCCGATTGGCCAATCCGAGATATCCAAGTATCCGCTCGCGCATAAGGTTGCCGACCTCGATCGTCATCCCATCTGGAGATTGCAACGACACTTGGCGCTTAAATGCATGATTGAAAAGATGCTGTTTGATCGCCGTTTGCAGACAGTGCGAACTTATGCAGGTATAAGCCCCCCTACCGGGTAGTCGGGCTTCAAGATCCGGCAGCACCTCACCCTCCGGCGAAAGCACAAAACGGATCAGGCGGTCCCTAGCACGCGTCTCGCGACAAGCGAGGCAACTTCTTTGAGGTTTTACCTGAACATTCTGTCGGGACATACCCTCCTGCTACTCCGTCTTTTCCTCGGCAGACGAATCAGCCGTCACGTTATCAGGCTCGGCAACAGCGGGTCCAATCTCGTCACCAGCCGCAGCCTCTTCCTCTTGCGTTCCGTCAAAGGAAGCATAGGCCTGCAACTCAGCCTCGGCCGCCTTAGCCTCGCTCTGTATATCGATTCGGCAACCGGTCAGGCGAGCGGCCAGACTCACATTCTGTCCGCGTTTACCAATGGCCAGGGAAAGTTGGTCATCAGCAACGACAACTTCCAATGTTCGATTATCCTCATCGACAAACACCTTCGAAACCTGAGCTGGAGAAAGAGCGTTGCAGGCGAAACGAGCAATATCCTCGGACCAGGGAATGATGTCAATTTTCTCACCACGCAGCTCGGAAACAACATTCTGAACGCGGGATCCGCGCATTCCGACACAGGCGCCAACGGGATCGACATCCGGGTCATTGGACGACACTGCCACCTTGGCGCGGCTACCCGGATCACGCACGATCGCATTTATCTCCACGATCCCCTCGGCCACCTCGGGAACCTCGGCTTCAAACAGCTTTGCCAGCATGCTGGGATGGGTGCGGGAGAGGATGATCTGCGGCCCTTTGGGGGTTATGCGAATATCGGTGATAATGGCCCTGATACGGTCGCCCGGCCGGTACACCTCCCGCGGCATCTGCTCCTTGGAAGGAAGTATTGCCTCGGCCCGTCCAAGATCGATCAACAGATCGCCCTTTTCAAAACGCCGAACCATACCGGTAATAATCTCCCACTGGCGATCGCTATACTCGTTAAAAATTGTCTCCCGTTCCGCCTCACGCACCTTTTGGATGATGACCTGTTTGGCTGTTTGCGCTGCAATACGAGTAAATCCACTTGAATCGAGTCTCTCACCAAGTGAATCACCGATCTCAACATCCGGGTCAATCTCACGGGCCTCTTCCAGGCTGATCTCCTTGTAGGAATCTTCAACCTCGTCCACGACGATAACAAACTCAAACAGCTCCACTTCACCCGTATCGGAATTATAGTGGGCTTCAAGTTCACGGGTATTTCGGTATTTTTTATTGGCGGCAGTCAAAACCGCTTGTTCCATGGCTTCAAGGACCACCTGACGATCGATCCCCTTCTCCTTGACGATCTGCTCAATGGCGTGCTTGAGACTGATGTTCGTTTCCACGGTTGCTTCTCCTTGCTGACGTCTATGAAATCAGATCAAAATTCGAATTCAAGATTTGCCTTGGCAACCCGCTCCAGCGGAATCGAGGCAGTTGGTCCTTCGTTGAGTGTCATAACAACAACACCATCCCTGAGTCCTTCGAGCCGCCCCAGAAAAGTCTTGCGTTTGTTACCGGCATCATCGTGGTAAGGTTCATAGGTTCGCACTTTTATCAAACGACCGGCAAAACGTTCATAATCCGCTTCATTTTTTAACGGCCGGTCAAGACCGGGCGACGACACCTCGAGGCTGTACTCGCATGGAACAAAGTCCTCGATATCGAGCAAAATCGATAACTCCCGGCTGAAATCAGCGCAATCGTCGAGTGTCACCCCACCCTCTTTGTCGATGAACAAACGCAACAACGCTTCCCGTCCGATCCGCTTGAACTCGACTTCCACCAGCTCCAGACACATCTCAGAAACAATCGGCTGGGCCAGCGTACGAATCCGATCACAAATTTCGTCTCGATGAAGTGCCATAGTCCTCTTTACAAAAAAAAAGTGAGCCTTGCGAGCTCACTCCGGGGTGAACAAAAATTTTACTATATTTATCACGGCAATCCGGCAAAAGCAAGCATTTTTTCCAGCTTTTTTTCCAAAGAACACCTATGCGTCAAAGGCTCGATTGACAAGTGCGGCCTGTTCCTGAATATGGAGGCGATGAGAGCCCACGGCTGGACAGCAATCTTCCGGACGGCAGATGGAACGAATACCATCGCGCACGTCATTAAGTCTTTGCCGCAGGTACGGCCAAGCCCCCATATTCCCCGGTTCCTCCTGAACCCAAACTATATCGGCATCCGTCGAAAATGGTGCCAGAACCTGCTTCAGCAGATCATCGCGCAACGGATACAGCTGCTCGATCCTGATGATGGCAATATCGCTTCGGCCACGTTTTTCGCGCTCCTCACGAAGTTCATAATACAGCTTGCCACCACAGAGCAGCACACGCGATGCCCGCCCGGACTCAATAGCATCCGGAAGTACCTCGTGAAAAGTACCCGCCACCAACTCATGGAGGGTTGACACACACCGCGGATGCCCCAGTAAGCTCTTGGGAGTAAAGACAATCAATGGCTTCCGGAATGCCTGCAGCATTTGCCGACGCAATAAATGAAACATCTGGGATGGAGTGGATGGGCAGACAACAACCATGTTCTCGTTGGCGCACAACTGCAGATAGCGCTCGATGCGGGCACTGGAGTGTTCTGCTCCCTGCCCCTCGTAACCGTGGGGTAGCAACAACACCAGCGCACTTGCCCGATTCCACTTAGTCTCGCCACTGGAAATGAACTGATCGATGACCACTTGAGCGCCATTGGCAAAATCGCCGAATTGCGCCTCCCAGATGGTCAAACCTTTGGGCGTTTCCAGGGAGTAGCCGTACTCGAAACCAAGCACACCAAATTCCGACAAGAGGCTGTCCCAGGCCTGGAATGACGCTGTGCCGGTGGCCAGCGGAGCCAGTGGGATGAAACTCGAGCCGTCATTAATATCATGCAGAACACAATGCCGGTGATTGAAGGTTCCCCGTCGACAATCCTGCCCGGAGATACGCACCGGAACGCCTTCGTTCAACAACGAAGCATAGGCCAGGGTTTCGGCGTTGCCCCAGTCAATGGCGTTACCCTTCAAAACGGCTTCAAGACGCTTCCGGAGCAAGGCACTGACCTTTGGGTGGGGAGTGAAACCAGCCGGCGACTCGGCTACTCTGCGCGCCAGAATGGTCAATGTCTCGGCAGACAGACCTGTCTCAACCGCGTCTGTTGTATATTCACGCGAAAAGCTACTCCAGTCATCCCGGTGACCGTGTGTTCCGGGGGATGGAGAATTATCGAAAGATTTTTCGAGCAAGCTGAGAATATTCCGTTCGATCTCAACCAAACGGTTCGGATCAACTCCTTCCTCTGCCAAGCAATCCGCATAAATGCGGTTAATGGGAGGCCGTGAGGCAATCTGACGGTACATCAATGGTTGAGTAAAGGCTGGTTCGTCGCCTTCGTTATGACCATGACGACGGTAGCAGATCAACTCCACCACCACATCGCGGCCAAAGGTCTGACGGTACTCCAGAGCCAGCCGGGTGGCATGAACCGCACTCTCGGGCGCCTCGCCATGCACGTGGAAGATCGGGCAAGCCAGCATCTTGGCCACATCCGTGGCATAGCGGGTCGAGCGGGCATCCTTGGGCAGGGTGGTAAACCCAATCTGGTTATTGAGCACGATATGAACGGTTCCCCCGCTACCGTAACCATCCAGCGCCGACATGTTAAGCGTCTCCATGACACTACCCTGCCCGGCAAAGGCGGCGTCGCCATGGATCAACAACGGAAGAACCCGCTTCGCGCCGTTTGCCCCGTAGCGGTCTTGCCGGGCGCGGCACTTGCCTTCCACCACCGGATTGACCGCCTCCAGATGGCTCGGATTGGTTGCCAGGGTCAGGTGAACCCGTGTTCCTGCAACCGTGATATCGGCGGAGTACCCCCGGTGATACTTGACATCCCCATCACCCACAAAACCGAACATAACGGTATCGCGAAACTCGGCAAAGATTTCTTCATAGGGTTTTTTAAAGATGTGGGCCAGCACGTTCAGTCGCCCGCGATGAGCCATGGCCAAGATGAGATCCGTAATACCGACAGCCGCTCCCTCCTGCACAATGGCGTCCAGCACCGGCATGAGCACCTCGCCCCCTTCCAGGGAAAAACGTTTCTGCCCCACAAACCGGCGGTGCAGGAATGACTCGAACAAGGCCGCTTCATGGAGCTTTTCGAGAATACTCAGTTTTTCATCAAGGGAAAAGGGAGGGTGATTGCAGCAGGGTTCCATGCGGTCGATCAGCCACTGACGTTCATCAGGATCCTGAATGTGCATGAACTCCACCCCTATCTCGCGACAGTACGTCTCTCGCAGGGTGGAGAGGATCTCGGCCAGGGTAGCGCTCTGCTTCATGAAGCGGCGTGTTGTAAACGTTGTTTCCAGATCGGTTTCATCCAGACCGAAGGCGGAAAGTACCAGTTGGGGATGCTCGGACAGACAGGGAGACAGCGGATCGGTGCAAGCCAGCAGATGTCCCATATCGCGATAGCGGTAGATCAGTGACTGTACACCCGAATGTTTCAGCGCCCACGTCTCATCAAAGAGCGTGTGGTCCTTTGCGGCCCCCAGATCATAGCCGTTAAAGAAAACCCGCCATTCCTGCGGCACTGACCCGGCATCTTTCTGCCAGGCGGCATACAGGGACTCGACCCATTCAGCGGAAATATTGGAGAGGAAAGTAGCGTTGTCAATGCCAGCCATAGTACCCCTGCCGTCAATAATTCAATATATTTTCACGTTTAGAATAGCACAAGAACCTGAATACATGACGCCTTCCGGACTACACGGATTCAGGAAGAACTGACATATTCACACGAACAATGAGCTTTTCGTCAGCGCATCTGTTTGACGATTGCCTGCACCTTCGGATTATTGAGCAGCTTCTGAAAACGGGGGTCAGCAGAAAGCGCAGAGGTATCCCCCTTCTGAACCGCTTCCACAAACGCCGGATCACTCAACAACGCCTGCATCTCCGGATCGCTTTGAAGGGCAGTAATCAGCGCCATGACATCGGGATTAGCAAGCATCTGCTCCTGCAGCTGTTTAACCTGGGAAGGGTCCACGGTCTGGGAGACGCCATCGCCTGCAACCGAGACAGATACGAAGACAAACAAACAAAGAGCCGCCACCAACGATAAAACATGCGTTAATTTCATAACAAACCTCCCTTTTGTCTTATATCACCGCAACAGTACGAACACAGTGCCCTTTTGATGATTAGCTCCCTACTTTTTACGCCCTTTCACTCACATACCGCTCCAGCCTGTCCAGGCCTTCGGCAATATTTTCGATCGAGTTGGCATAGGTAAAGCGGAGGTATCCCTCTCCTCCCTTGCCGAAATCGATACCGGGCGTCACTCCCACGCGGGCCTTTTCCAGAATGTCATAGGCAAGCGCATGGGAATCGGTCGAAAGATGCCTGGCATTGGCAAACACGTAGAACGCCCCGGTCGGCTCAACCGGAATGCCGAAACCGATACCCCTGAGGCGATCAATCATGTAGCGCCGGCGCAGATCATAGGTGTTCTTCATTCTGAGCACATCGGCATCGGCCTCTTTCAGCGCGGCAATCCCCGCAATCTGCACAATTGAGTTGGGCGCCAGAAAAAAATTCTGCTGAAGTTTTTGCAAAGGACGAATAAATGGCCGGGGAGCAATGAGATATCCCAGCCGCAATCCGGTCATGGCAAAAATCTTTGAAAAACCGTTCAACACAAAGGCATGATCGGTAAACTCCAGGATGGTATGCTCGCTCCCCTGATAGTTCAACCCATGGTAGATTTCATCGGAAATGCAATACGGCCCCAGCCCGCTGATTGCCTGCATGCGGTCCGCCGACAGCACTGTGCCGGTCGGGTTACTAGGAGAGTTGATCAGAATGGCCTTGGTTCTGTTGGTGATTTTGGCGCGGATGGCTTCCGGCCGGTACTGGAAACCGTCCTCTTCGTACACCGGCACCGTAACGGCTTTTGCCTCCAGAAATTCTATAAAATTGGGATAACAGGCATAATGAGGATCGGAAATAATGACCTCATCGTCTTTATGCAGAAGCGCTGAGAACATGCTGAACATGGCGGGAGATGTGCCGGAAGACACCACGACCTGATCCGGGTGAACCGCAACGCCATAAGATTTCTCGTAATGCTCGCAGATCGCCTCCCGCAACTCAACCATGCCGAGACTATGGGTATAATGCGTGTGGCCGTCCTTTACCGCCCGGCAGATCGCGGCACTGACACATTCGGGCACGTTAAAATCCGGCTCACCCACTTCAAGATGAATGACATCACCCCCTGCACGCTCCATCTCCTGGGCTTTTTCAAGCACATCCATGACGATGAAGGATGTCATCTGATCGACCCGTTTCGGGATCATGTCGTTCTCCTGCAAATGAACTAATTCAAATGCTCTGCAACCTTCCTGAAATAAATATCAAGGTCTTCATCCACAAAAAAACGCTGCGGATCGGGAGGCAACATAACATTTCCACGGCTGACAATGACCGTGGTAGCCGATGTGCTGTAGGGAAGCAGCGAAGCCGGGGTAACATTCAGGGATGACCCGAGAACCAGCAGCAGATCACATCCGGATACCATGGCTTCGGCCTCGCCATAGGCGTTGACCGACTCTCCGAAAAAAACAATATCCGGTTTCAATAAACCGCCACAGGCGGGACAATGGACAATCGGCGGGCGGGTGCTGTTCTTCATGGAGTCAATCCACCAGTCATAATCCAGTTCATTCAACTGCTTACGGCAGGACTGACACGTTGCCGAGCGGTAGGAGCCGTGCAGTTCAAGGACATTTTTGCTTCCCGCCAACTGGTGCAGGATATCGATATTCTGGGTAATGACCCCTTCCAGCAGCCCTGCTTCTTCCTGTCTGGCAAGAAAACCATGGGTAAAAGTGGGGCTGATATCCTTGACCGTGTCGGCAAAATCGCTAGTAAATTCGTAAAAATATTCCGGCATCCGATGGAAATTATGAATTTCAAAAACCAGTTCCGGGTCATAGCGTCTTGTGACGTACAGCCCCTTCGGCCCCCTGAAATCGGGAATGCCCGCGGCGGTGGATATGCCGGCACCGGTAAGTACGACAGTGGACTTCGACTTTTTGATCAAAGCGGCACAGACCGCCGGCTCCAATGCATGCATCACAAACCTCCCGTATCAGATCCTGAATCCGTGATGCCTGAATGGCGAATCGAGCGAAATGCCGGAGTTAATCGCCGCCCATGAATACCATTCCGGCATACCGGGTGAACTTCGCCACTGTTGTCACTATTGCCTGAAACGCCAAAACGGAGGCATTTAAAGCGAGAGTAGCCGTGAAGGCATCACGGATTCATATCACATGAAATCATTTACCTTGCATCGCTTCCTGACGCAACAGCATGCGGCATGGCCGAGAGCGGCAGCAGCTTCAAGCCATCAAGACGAGGCGTAAAGGCTGTCTTTTCGAGTGCCGTATTAACCTCGGGATCCTCAAAAACAATACGAATCCGGTCATTCTTCGTGGTTTGCATTTCCATCTCCGAAGCAAACGGCACTCCGTTGACCAGTTCATAGGTACGATAGGTAACCCGGTCACCTGCGGGCGTTGACTTTGCCGTCACCAGGCCGGATTCATACGTCACGGTTTCCCGGCCATCTACGCTGCTCTTACGTTCAATGGTTCCATTAAGGCCAGTCGTGGCGGACGGCTCGGTATCCATAACCCAGCGTAGCAAACGCCATCCTTCCATGCCACTCCCATCGGGCAACTCGTCAAAACGTCCTGTGAAGGCAACAGCTTGTGACGGGTAAATAAGCGTAAGTTGGTCACCAAGGGCAAATGCCTCCAACACGGTCGAACCAAAGGGAGAAAGCATAACAAAATGGAACTGGTCGGGACGGCGAAATATCATCACACCATTCCCCGACACATGTTCGGTGCCGGATTTCGCCGAAAGCGAAACAGACGCGGAAAGAGTATCCAAGGCGGTTCCGGGAACATAGACAAGCGGTGGTTTCTGGACAGTGGCACAGCCAGTGAGAAAAAACAGGAACAGACAGGTAACAACTCTTGAGGCACGCATTGATTTCATTACTCCTTGTTTAACTGGGTATTGATGGTGATGAACACTTCATCACCAATAACCGAACCATAACTGATCCCGAAATCCTGGCGATTGATGGTGGCAGTAGCGGATGCTGCCCGCGCAAAATCACTCCGGACTCCCGCTGCTTCGCCCG
>WSSedB1CaDRAFT_10000054_pt1 | contig 59736 bp, 49 predicted proteins | sample WetSurSB1Cattail_FD_9460 | JGI IMG/M metagenome (IMG submission 9460)
CAAAAAAAGCCGGCGGAAACGGCAGCGATGAGGATGTCCTTACATATGCCATGTTCCCGAAAGTTGCAGAAAAATTCTTCAAAGAACGCGTGAACGGCCCTATTGACGCACAGACAGCATTCGGCATTAAACCGGCTGCTCCTGCCGCTGCAGCCGCTCCGAAAGGCGGTTCATATACTGTTACTGTAAACGGCACACCGTATGCAGTAACGACAACAACCGGCAGCGACGATGTCGTTGTTAACGGAACTGCATATGCTGTTTCTTTCGGAGATGCAGCAGCAGCACCGTCTGCCGCTCCTGTCGTAACAGGAGGAACTGAAATAAAGGCGCCTGTAGCAGGTACATTGCTCCGTTATGTTGCACAGAACGGTGCGCAGGTAAAGAAAGGCGATACGGTCATCATGATTGAGTCCATGAAAATGGAACTTGAAGTAAAAGCTCCTGCTGACGGGAAAATAACATTCATTGCACAGCCGGGAAGCCAGATTGCCTCAGGACAGGCTCTTGCGTCGCTCGGCGGAACTGTTGTCATTCCGGCCGCTCCGAAACCGGCTGCCGTAAAAGCAGCTCCGGCTGCAGCATCTGCTCCGACAGGCGGAAAATCAGTCAATGCTCCCGTAGCAGGCACACTTCTCCGCTATGTCGCAACAGAAGGCGATATAGTAAAAGCCGATACAACCATTGTCATGATTGAATCTATGAAGATGGAGCTTGAGGTAAAAGCGGGCACTGCCGGAAAGGTTCATTTCCTTGCACAGCCGGGCACCCAGATTACATCAGGTCAGCCTCTTGCTGAAATCAAATAAGGCAGATACATATGGATACAACAAATAAGAACATAAAGAACATTTTCATTGTCGTCTTCCTGCTTATGGGGATTGCATTTGTGTTTTCTGCAGGAAAAAGTACGATTTTTGCTCAGAGTAACCAGGAAGCCCAGGCATCATTCCGGACAATCAGTACCGCTAAAATTAAGGGGTCTGAAGGAATAAAAAGCATAGACGTTCATACATTTCTGGTAAATATCTGGCATAATACCGGAATTTACAAAATGGCGCATACTGAAACTGCAGAAGAAAAAGCCGCCGCGCAGGCAGCGGCTGCAGTAGAGGCTGCACAGGAAGCGCATGATCCTTTCGCGGATGTGTCTGTTCCTGCATGGTACAGCGTTATCATGATTGTGGTAGGCTTTCTCATCATTTATCTGGGTGCGGCAAAGGGATTTGAACCTCTTCTGCTTATCCCGATAGGATTCGGCACTGTATTCGTGAATATACTCGGGGCGGGTATGGGCGATGCACCGAACGGCATGCTTAACATCATCTACAAAGCCGGCGTCGGCAACGAATTTTTCCCGATGCTTATCTTTATGGGAATTGGAGCAATGACCGACTTCGGTCCGCTTATTGCCAATCCTAAGACAGCTTTGCTCGGAGGAGCAGCCCAGCTCGGTGTATTTGCAACGATGTTCGGAGTTGCGCTTTTCAATCTTATTCCGGGTATTGACTATAATATGAAGCAGGCGTGCGCAATCGCAATCATCGGTGGTGCGGACGGCCCGACGACAATTTATGTTGCCGGCAAACTTGCCCCTGAGATGCTGGCTGTCGTTGCGGTAGCTGCATATTCTTACATGGCTCTCGTACCTCTTATCCAGCCGCCGATTATGAAGCTGTTTACTACAAAGAAAGAGCGTCTCATTACGATGCCTCAGGTTCGACCTGTTTCAAGAATGGAAAAGATTCTCTTCCCGATTATGCTTCTCATCCTTACGATTCTGCTTCTTCCGCCGGCGGCTCCGCTTATCGGTATGCTTGCGTTCGGTAACTTCCTTCAGGAGTCGGGCTGTGTAGACCGTCTGTCAAAGACTGTACAGAATGAAATGATGAATATCGTTTCAATCCTTCTGTCTCTCGGAGTCGGTTCGCAGATGACTCCGGAAAAGATTATCAATCCGAACTCACTCGGAATCATTGCCCTTGGGCTTTTGGCTTTCTGTATTGCAACAGCCGGCGGTGTTCTTATGGCAAAGCTTATGAATCTCTTTTTACCAAAAGGTCAGAAGATCAATCCGCTTATCGGCTCGGCAGGTGTTTCTGCAGTACCGATGGCGGCCCGTGTTTCAAACAAGGTTGGTATGGAGTATGACCCGTCGAACTTCCTGCTTATGAACGCTATGGGACCTAATGTCGCAGGCGTTATCGGTACGGCAATTGCGGCTGGCGTATTTATCGCGACATACGCATAAAACCTGACGGTGAAATAGAAAAAAGTGCATTGGCGGATGGCTGGCATTTTGCTGCGTTATCTGTCAAGTTATATTTTGAAAAAGGTGCCGTCCCACAGGCGAAACTTACGGGACGGCACCTTTTTATTGTATTTTTATATGTGACCCTTCCGCCGTTTTTATGATTTCTACCTGGGAGCGGACAGCAGAGCGCATGCTCTCCACATGCGAAATGATACCCACCATTTTAGTTTCCTGCAGATTGGCAAGGATGGAGATAGCGCAGTCGAGCGTCTCCTCGTCGAGTGTACCGAATCCTTCGTCGATGAAAAGAGAGTCAAGCCGTACGCCGCCGTTTCTATTCTGGATGATATCAGTAAGCGCAAGTGCAAGGCTTATTGACGCCATAAACGTTTCGCCTCCGCTGAGTGTCGCTGTATCGCGGTCCATGCCGGTAAAGCTGTCAGAAACGAGCAGGTCGAGGCCTTTATAACCACTACCGGTCTGTCTGTCCTCTGCGATCTTAAACATATAGCGCCCGTTTGAAATATCGTTGAAGCGGGTATTTGCATACTGGACGATCTGTTCAAAATACATACCGAGCGCCCATGCGTCGAACGGGATATTTTTCGGGTTTTTGCCGGAAAGATCAGCATAGAGCATTTTGTACGGTGCCGATTTTTTTTCAAGCTCAGAGCGCTGTTTTTCAAGAGAAATATTTTCTTTTATATATGAGTTAAGCGCATTGTACCTGCTGCTTATGTCCCGGATTGATTTTCCGGTTTCTCCGAGTTCTTTCTGCGTTTCTTCACTTTCCGATTCTTTTAACTCAATCTGCTTGTGAAGTATGCCGCTTGATTCAGTCTGCTCTGCATTGTTGATAAGTGCCGTCAGCTTTTTTACTTCATCTTCATATTCCGTGACTGATTTTTCAAGGACAGACCGGTCGTCGTCCGGCAGGAATGCGGACTCCGCTTCCTCTTCCGTACCAAAAGGAGAACCGGAAAGGTGCTGTGAAAGTGTTTGTGCTGCCGTTTTTTCTTTTTCTTTTGCAGATTGAAGTTGTTTTACAAGTTCTTCAAGCCGGGCTGCTGCGGATGCATCTTTTGTACATGCATCAGTGTATGAATCGCTCCATTTTTTATAAGCGGCTTTACCTTCTGCCGCTGTTTTTTCAAGAAGAGCGATTTCTGCAGCAAGCGAATCGGGATCGGGCTGTTCCTTTTCCGGTTTATTTGAAACTGTTTCTGCAAGCTGCATATAAGCGGCCTGCGCGGAAGCTGCATCCGTTTTTATTGTCCCGGATTGCAGCATAAGCTGCTGAAGTTTATGCTGCTCTTCCTGATACTGATTTGCATATGCGGATGCTTTTGCAACCGTCCGGGATATGGTTTGATATGCAGTATCAGCTTCTGCCAAGCCTTTCAGTGCATCATTAAGGGAAGGCGCAGGTTCCGCTTCAGCGAGCTGTTTTTTCTTTTCTTCGAGCTGTTTTTCGGCACCCGCATTCTGCTGCAGCTTTTTATCTGTTTCAATTTGTGCAAGCTCAAGGCTGTGCTGTGCCGTTTCAATTTTTGTCTGCAGATCAAGCGATTCAGGAAGAGGCATTACAGGCGCCGGATGGGAACGGGAACCGCACACCGGACACGGCTGTCCTTCTTCAAGTGAAGCAACCAGAAAGTATGCCGCGTTATTCTGTTTTTGCAGCTCTATGCGGCGCTGCAAATCTTCGATGCATTTTTTTAAATTAGCCGCATGTTGTTTCGCCTGTTCATATGCCGCTGCGGATTGGGAGAGCAGCACTTCTGATTCACTGATTTCCTTTTCAAGCGCTGCCCGTATTCCTGCATTCTTCACTACGGTCTGTGCATTATTTTTTTTATCCTTTGCATCCTGTTCTGCTGATGCAAGTATCGAAATTATTCGGGTTACCGGCATATTTTCCTGTATGGAATACGTGCCGGTACAAACAGGTTCCGCCGTAGACAAAAAATCTGAAAACGTTCCGTCTGATAAAGCAGTGAGGGCAGTAAGTTTGTCTTCTGCAATTTTTTTTGCAGCTGCAAGCTGTTCTGCCTTTTTCTGCAAAATCTGCAGCTGTTTAATCTGGACAAGACGCTCCCTCAGCTGCGGCAGTGAGGATTCTGCTTCTTCCGCATTTTTCTTTATTTCCTCGTATTTTTTCTGCTGTGATGTCAGTTCCTCAAGTTTCTGCTTTACCTGCAGTGCATATGATTGTGCGTCATGTACGTCCTGCGTACACTTTTTCCTGGTATTTTCGCATTGCTGCATGCTGTGTATATATTCGGCAAGTTTCGCAGCTTCTCCTGAAAGCGTTATTTTTCTTTTTGATGAATTAATGCTTTCCGTCTGAGTGAGCAAGTCTTCAAGCTTTTTCCGGTTATTTTCGTTTTGAACGGCGGATGCAAACTTTGCGGAGATTTTTTCCTTTTCTGCAGACAGAGCTGCCACTTTATTCATAAGTTCTTTCTGCTGGTTTTCAAATTTCTGCATTTCACTGCGTAGTCCATCCAGATCTTTTTCCGCGGTTTCCGCATTGTACTTTTCCGCATTACCGGCTGTCTGTGCTGCAATTGCCTCGAGCAGTTTCGCATTTTCATCCGCAGCAGATTTTACTTCGTCGATGATTGCACTATACGAATCGACCGGGAACAATTTTGAAAGTGTGTCGCGTCTGTCTTTAGAGCTTTCATGCAGGAATTCCGCGAACGCTCCCTGCGGCAGCAGAACTATCCGGGAAAAATCAGCCGCGTTCAATCCGATGATTTTTTCGATTCGTTCGTTCGTTTCATTTGTGCTGCCGTTGACTGTTGTAAAAACATCTGTGCCGGAACATGATTCAAGACTCACGATGACAGGCTTATCGCCAATAGTACCGTTTCTTTTGACGTACTGCTGTGGAAGCGTTCTGTAGACACGGTATTTTGTGCGGGCGATTTCAAATGTGAATTCGACAGAGGATGATTCGGTCTGCACCGCAAAATCCGAACGGAACGCGCGTATATTTCCTTTGCGAGAACCGTTGAGGACGCCGTACAGAGCATAAGTCATTGCATCAAAAATCGATGTTTTGCCCGCTCCTGTGTTTCCGTAGATGATGAACATCCCGTCGAGACTTGAAAAATCAAGCGTTTCATCTTTAAACGGTCCGATATTGTGCATTTTCAGAGTAAGCGGTTTCATGTCAATCCTCTGTCCAGGAATAATGAGCGGCAAACTTCAGAAAAAGCTGCCGTTCGTGTAAAAAATCATCGTTTACCGGTATGTTTCCGCCGTATACATCCTGAATAAACATCTCGAACAGTTTATCAGGCTTGTCGGCGCTGTCAGATTCTATTATTTCCCTGCGTTTTTGCATTGCAATGCTGACTGCGCCTGCTGTCGTTTCCTGTTTTTTAAAGGAGAGGATGTTGTGAAAATTCCGTCGAAGCAGCGTCATGGGATTTTCAGGTACAGCAGTGTCGGTGCAGATAATTTCCACATAGTTCTCCGCGTTTTTTTCTATAAGAGGCATATCAGCGCTTTCACCATAAAACCTGTCAAACGGTCCTGTAAGCCGGACGACTGCATGAAGCGGTGCAATCTGTATTCTGCTGACTTCGATTTTCTCTTTCACGTCATCTTTTTCAACGGTGACAGAAAGCATGAATGTATCGGAACTGTCGTCGAACGAGTAGGCGAGCGGCGCTCCGCTGTACCATACGTTTGCTTTTTTTCCGGCCCGCTGCAGACCGTGAAGATGTCCGAGCGCAGTATAGGAGAAAGGCGAAAATATATCGGCGTCAACCTGTTCAGCCGTACCAACGCTGATGCGTTCCGAATCAGAGACATGCGCGGCAAGCGTAAAAAGGTGTGCGCAGACAACAGAGGGCAGGCCGGCATATTTGCTGTTGTGTGCTGCGCTGATCCGCGCTGCTGCTTCGGAGGTAAGCTCCTGCTGGGAGCGCAGTATGTGTACGTCTTCTGTCCCGGAATCTGCAAACAAATCCTGCTGTCCACTTCCGCTGCCTGCCGTACTGATTCCGGCTGCGTCTGTTTTTACAGTCTGAATTTCTCCCGGATGAAGATACGGGATTTGATATACGGCCGCAGCATTTTTCCCCGTTCCGACTATTACAGGTTCCGTCAGCTGTGAAACATCAGTACAGATGTGAATGTTCTCCGTGGAAAGAATCTGAGCCGCGAACGAAAGTCTGTCAGGGCTGTCATGATTTCCGGCGAGAAGGAAGATGTGAAGGTCAGGAAACGATGCATGGGTCGCTGTGAGAAAAGAGCTGAGCAGCGTGACTGCTTCTGCGGGCGGAACAGACCTGTCATAAATATCACCGGGGACGATGAGCGCATCATATGGAGCGCCGGCTTTACCGGCTTTTTCCTGCTCACCTGTAATTTGTGAAAGGAATACCTTCTGGTCCTCAATAAGAGATGTTTCATGAAAAATTTTACCCAGATGCCAGTCACCTGTCTGAAGAAATTTCATGATTCTGTTTTATGCGGTCTTTTGCAGTACTCATAAGTAAACCATGCGCCTGTATACCGCCCGACAAAACGGCTTGCTGCTGCCTGAAATTTCCATCCGGATGCCATAATAGCCGTGTGCCTGCCTTTCTTTACGCATTTCAGGCAGTGTTCGACTACTTTATCGGCAGGCAGGCCATGCTTTACGTCTTTCCGGACGCCGTTTGACGCGACATCTGCAAATTCCGTACTTACCGGACCGGGGCACAATGCGCATACTTTTATGCCGCGGTGCTTTACTTCAGCCGCGAGCGCAATCGTAAAACTCAATACGTATGCCTTTGTCGCTCCGTACACCGCAAAATTTCCCAGCGGCAGAAAGGATGCAAGGCTTGCGGTATTGATAATGACCGCTCCCTTCTGCATATAGGGAAGTGCATATCCGCAGGTGCCGGTGAGGGCAGTGCAGTTTACATCAACCATGTCAAGTTCTCTGTCTACCGCAGTTTCCTCAAAAGGTCCGTATGTTCCGAATCCTGCATTATTTACGAGCATGCCGATTGTAAAACCGCCGGATGATTCTTCTGCTTTTTTTTCAGATTCCAGAAGAGAATCAAAACGGGCGGCGCCTTCGCGTCCTCCAATATCCATTTCAACAATTCTCGGAGCAGGGCGCTTTACGCCTGCTGCAATACCTTCATTTTTCAAATCGTCAAGTTCTTCATACAGAAGATGAAGCCTGTCCGCCCTTCGCGCTATGAGCCATATTTCGTCGGCATCCGAATCAGCTGAAATCTGAACTGCAAATTCTTTTCCCATGCCGGCACTCGCACCGGTGACAATGACAATCTTTTTCATACACCGGATTATAAATCATCATTCGACTTGTGAATAGTGGAGAAGATAAGTATACTGTGATGACATGTGCAATATAAAAAAAATAACTGCTTTGTGTGCTGTTTTGTATGTGTTCGTATCCTGCGATACGGCCGGGCACCGGCAGAATGAACGTGATAAGGCTCTGCACGGGCAGGCTTCTGTTGTATATGCTGCTGTTTCTGAGGAATGTAAAGCAGAACGGCTGGCTGTAGCTGAGTATGTATCCTCGTTACCGGTTCAAGAACAGGTACGTCAGCTTTTTATAGAAAATCTTGAGGGCTCTGATACATTTACACCTGTCGAGTGGACAACCGGTTCGGGAAAGAGGACTGCGGTAGTTCCGGGCGGGTACCTTTTTTTTTCGTATAATATTGCAGACTCCCCCGAAAAAATAATTTCATTTACCGATTCAATTAATGCATACTGCATCAGCCATAACATAATTCCTCCATATCTGGCACTCGATCAGGAGGGAGGGGAAGTAAGCCGTCTGCACGGAGTCGCAGGCCCCGTTCCCTCGAGCAGAAAAATTGCGGAGAAACTTTCAGTGGAGGATGCCTACCGGCTGTATTCTCTGCAGGCGGTCCAGATGAAGGCACTCGGTTTTACAATGGATCTTGCGCCTGTCGCAGAAGCCTGTACCGATTCAAACAGGGCCTTTCTTTCAGGACGCAGTTTTGGCAATGCAGATACAGTGATTGCGTACGGAACGGCAGCGGTCAATGCACTTCAGAATAACGGTGTCGCATCCGTCCTCAAACATTTTCCGGGGAATACAAATACAGACCCGCACACAGGACTTCCCGAAATAGAACTTTCTGCTTCCGATATGGAAAGTACCGTCATACTTCCATTTTCCCGCTTAATTTCCCATAATCCCGCAGGTGTCCTTATGTCCCATGCCCGTACAGCCGCTTTTGATCCGGAAACGCCGGCATGCCTTTCTCCTGTATGGGTGACGGAAAAACTCCGCGGGCAGGCAGGCTTTGACGGAATCGTTTTTTCGGACGATATTTTCATGGGTGCGCTCGCGGACAACGGATATCCTCCGGAAAAAGCTGCCGTGCTTGCAGTGGAAGCCGGCGTAGATGTCATTATGATTTCCGAAAAAAGAATTAACGGAGCTGCATCTGTGCTTGTCTCTCGCGCCGGCAGCGATCCCCGTTTTGCAGAAAAAATACGGACTGCTGCCGAACGGGTAGTGTATTTCAAAATACAGTACGGTATCCTGAATCTGGAAAAAAGCGGCAGCGTCTGGCGTGTCGTCATTCCGTCTCTGAATGATGCATATCATGCTCAGTCTGTCCGGGAACGTCTCCAGCGGTTTTATACCGCAAAAAATGAAAACATCATTTTATACAGAGACTGGTTTATGAATACGGGGGCATCCCATGCACAGAAGTGACCGTGCAGAAAAACTTTCAGGAAGCGAAGGTTTTGAGCAGTATTATTCAGTACTTTACGGAGAACGCTGGCCCGCCCTGAAATCTGCGCTGGCAGGGCAGGTACTGTATGCTGAATGGAACGCAGGCGGCGCAGAGAATTACTTTCTCGATACGGCAAGCGTTTGCGCAGCTGTTTCGCTACCTCTTGCAGGAGCTGAACGTATCCTTGACCTGTGTGCCGCACCCGGCGGGAAAACGCTTGTGCTTGCAAGTCTTATGAGCAGCACTGCGGAACTTGTGTCAAACGAACGCTCTCCCGAGCGCAAACTCCGTCTGTCGCACGTATGCGATTCGTGTCTTGATCCGGCTCTCCGTTCCCGGGTTACCATAACATGCAGCGACGGTGCAAAATGGTGTACGCAGCAGACTGAATGTTATGATGCAGTTCTCTTGGACGCACCCTGTTCATCTGAGCGCCACGTCCTTTCCGATGAAAAATACCTTTCGCAATGGACTCCGTCCCGCATAAAGGCTGTTGCGATGGAACAGTGGGCGCTCATTTCATCCGCATACCGACTGCTTGTTCCCGGCGGTTTTCTGCTGTATTCGACATGCGCGCTTTGTCCTGCCGAAAACGACGCAATAATTTCTCGTTTGCTTGAAAAATTTCCCACGGCAGCCCTTGTATACAAAGATATTCCTCCGGCATATAAGAACGTTTCTGTCGGACCGTTCTGCAGTTCGGCTCTTCCTGATTCGGAAAAAACAGAGTATGGTTTTCATATTCTTCCTGATATACAGAAAGGCGCCGGTCCGATTTATTTTTCACTTGTTAAGAAAACTGCCGGCAGGCAGCCATAATTGTTTTTTTCTCAGGAATACCTTATAATAATAATTGACAATTCAGGAATATATCCGGATTTATCGAGGAAAATAATCTTATGGATAATACAACAACAAAGGAACAGAAACTTCAAAGACTTATTGAACTTGAAAAAAAACTCGGTGAAATTCAGGATGTTGATGTTCTTCTTGAGCGTATTCTTACAGAAACCCGTGAGATTATACATGCGGACGCAGGTTCTATATATGTAGTTGAGGGCAGTAATCTCCGCATAAAGTATGCGCAGAATGATACAAGCCTCAAAGAGCTTGCGCTGGGGGAAAAACTCCCCTATACAGCCTTTACGTTTCCCATGAATCAGAAATCAATCGCAGGCTATGTAGCGTATTCCGGAAAACCGCTGAATATTGATGATGCATATCATATCCCCGACGAATGTCCGTACAAATTTAATAAAGAAACGGATGCAACTACGAATTACCGTACAAAGTCTATTTTTACGCTGCCGTTAAAAATGGCAAACGGACGTCTGCTCGGTATTCTGCAGGTAATAAACGCAAGGAATCAAAACAGAGATGTAATCAGATTTGATTCTGATGCGGAGCTGTATGTTACCCATTTTGCGGCAAGTGCGGCGCAGGCACTTGAACATACCTATCTTACAAGCAGCATGGTGCGGCGTATGCTCAAAATGGCGGAATTCCGCGATCCAAAGGAAACGTACCCGCATGTATCCCGTGTGTCTGAATTTTCGGAAGAAATCTACGACAGACTTGCTTTTAAAAACAACATTCCTGACGCGGAAAAACATAAATTCAGGGATTCCCTGAAGATAGCCGCGAAATTCCATGATGTCGGAAAAGTTGGTATTTCGGATGTGATACTGAAGAAAGTTTCGCCCCGTTTTACGGAAAAGGAACGCAGGATTATGCAGGGACATACATGTATAGGCGCGAACCTCTTTGAACCGTGCGATTCATCGCTTGACGAAATGTGCCGCGATGTTGCGCTTCATCACCATGACCGCTGGGACGGCGGAGAGAAAGCGTATCCCGGAAAATATGATTATACGAAATTTACAATCGGTCAGCCTGTTCTCCGTGCGGAACCGTTGAAAGGGCAGGATATTCCGCTTGCTGCCCGTATTGTCGCTGTTGCGGACGTATTCGATGCGTTGAGCCACAAGCGCTGCTATAAAGAGGCGTGGACGCTGGAAGATGCTTTTCGGGAAATACAAAACGAATCGGGGAAACATTTTGATCCGGAAGTTGTTGCTGCCTTTATGCAGGTAAAAGACCGTATCTGTGCAATTTTCCTTGCATATCCTGATAAAGACGATACACCGGCAGAATAGATGATATTTTAAGGCAGGCAATTTCTACTGCACTATCAGCAGTCTGCCATCTGGCTGTGATTCAGTTCCGGAGGGGCACTTTTAATAAGGTGATGAATTTCTTTGTCGAAGCAGCGTGTGAATGCAGAAAATTCCTTTTTACCGTATGAAGATTTTTTGCAGCCGCCAAGTCCTATTTGAGCAAGCTGAAGTGAAAAATTCCGTTCGGAAAGCCGCTGTCCTATATTCTCTTTTGTGTACAAAGCACCACGGTCGTTCAAAACGCACAGCTGCTTCTCAACACAACGGGCAGCAAGCGGAATATCCCGCGTTATGATCATATCGCAGCTGTCCGCATGGGAAAGAATGTAGTCGTCTGCTGCGTCTTGTGTTTTGTCGCAGACAATCATCTCATGGGTTCCGTTTTTTTCTGCAGGAATTATATGATTTGCAACAAATGTAACGGAGAGTGAGAGTTTTTCAGCGTATCCGAGTATGTAATCCCGGACCATGCGCGGACAGGAATCAGCATCAATCCAGATATGCACAGTCTTCACTTAAGAACCTTGTCAATTTTATCTATCATTTCAAGCGTAATACGTTCTGCTTCCCTGTCATCGTTTCGCGGAGTAGAATCAGTCTGCATCTGTGCATTTTTTAATTTTTCTTTATAAAGCTCATCACAAAGTGTGATACCGCTCATAATAGCAATTTCTGCTGGATTTTTTAAGCCGCCGGATTTTTCGACTTCTGCTGTTATGCGTTTGTAATAACCGAGCAGTTTTTCAAGATATTCGGATTCTTCATTCGCCTTTATTGCAAATGAAGCTCCAAGTACGTCGATTTGAAGTGTACCCATTAGAATATATCGAACTGGCCACTGTTGTCGGTTGTTTTTTCGTCCGGTGCAGGGACAACATTTTGAACCGGAATACTGGGGGCGGACTGCATATGAACTGCTTCCGCCGGCAGCTTCTGCTGTTCTTTTTCCGCCACAGCCTTAACAGCCGGGGCAGGCTCGGAAGCGGCTTTCAGTACAGAATTTTCGATAGAATTAAGCCGCTCGAGAGCCTTTAATATACCGTTCTCGATCTTATTCTGATCCTGCTCAAAAGAAGAAATTTGCTCCGTTTTGCTGGAAAGCGCATTTGTGAGCTCTGAACATTTTCTGCGCAGAGCATCGTTTTCCGCCTGAAGTTGTGTAATTTTTTCCACAGCCCTTTCGACTTTTTGTTCAAGAAGAAGAATTTGATCGAGTGATATCATATTTATGCCTTCAGTGCGTTTTTAGCTGCATCCACAACAGCTTTGAATGCTGCGGGATCTTCAATTGCCATATTCGAAAGCGCTTTGCGGTTTAGTGTAATTCCCGCCTTTGTGCATCCGTCTATAAAGCGTGAGTATGAAAGATCTTCATCACGCACTGCTGCATTAATACGTGCAATCCACAGAGAGCGGAAAGTATGTTTTTTATCGTGGCGGTCGACATAAGCGTGGTCGAGCGCTTTGACAACAGCGTCTTTCGCCGGTCTGTAATTTGATTTGCGGTCACCGCGGAAGCCTTTTGCAAGCTTCAGTATTTTTGCGCGGCGGTTATTGCGTTTTGTTCCGTCTATTGCTCTTGACATTTTCTACTCCTCAATAATCAACCGTACGGAAGCATCTGCTTTCTGATTCTTTTTGCTGATGCTTCATCCATAATTCCGGATTCACGGAGCTGCCGTTTTCTTTTCGGAGAACGTTTCGTCAGAATATGGCGGAGGTTCATTTTCTTGTACTTGACTTTGCCGGTACCGGTAAGCGAGTAACGCTTAGCTGCGGACTTCTTTGTCTTCATTTTGGGCATTTGGTTTTACCTCGTTTGTTTTGGCTTTCCCTGAGATTGTCATCGACATGAACTTACCGTCCATCGCAGCCGGCTTTTCGATGAGATACGCGGAAGTAAGCCTTTTCAGAACTTCCTGCAGGACCCCGAAACCTAAGTCGGTATGAGCAAGTTCCCGTCCGCGGAAACGGATCGTGATCTTTACTTTATCGCCTTCGTCAAGGAATTCCTGTACATGCTTTGCTTTCGTATCAAGGTCGCCTGAGCCGATTTTCGGCTGCATGCGGATTTCCTTGAGTTTTAATACCTTCTGGTTTTTCTTGGAGTCACGGAGCTTCTTCTCCATTTCGAACCGGTATTTACCGAAATCCAGTATCTTGCAGACTGGCGGATTCGCATTTGGTGAAACTTCAACAAGGTCGAGTTCTTTGTCTTTAGCCATTCTGAGCGCATCAAGTGTCGGCACAATGCCTTTTTGTGTACCCTCATTATCGATTAACCTGACCTCACGCACACGGATTTGTTCATTAATCCGCAGCCCCTTATTGTTGTTATTGTTAGCCAACGATCCTCCTCGTGTCTGAAAACACGTATTCATGTAACGTATCTGTTATTATACATGAAGTTAGATGAAAATGTCTAGTACAGCACAACAGTCTGGTTCCTGCCTGTTGTGCTTTGGCCGAAAACATGCTATTTTTCTGCTATGTATTTGTTTTTGATCATACTGTTTCCGGCTGCGTTAGCCTGGTATCTTATCGGCACAGATGATAAAGCCGCTGTTCCTGTCGTGCTTATTGGTGCACTGTCTTCCGTGCTTTTCTGTGCGCTGAAAGCTTTTTTCTCGTTCATATATCATGTGGCGTCTGCTGCATTTCTGCCTGATTATGCATATATACTGTTCGGACAGACACTCGTTCCGGTTACAATCGTGTATCTCCTTTTTTTCTTTTTATCAAGAGATACCGTATCGTTCCGCATCAAGTCGTACTTCCCGCTCATGGGGTCATTTTTTGCGGTGTATCTTCCGTACCACATTCTTGCAGGAGGAGCTTCTTTTTATTCCTTGTTTGAATTGTTCATGAAGCCGGTCATATACCTCATGATGCTTGTCATGTCGGCTTTGTGCATACAGTTTGTCTACCGCTCGTTTACCGAAAAAAATAAGAAAATGAAAATCCAGTGGATTTCGCTGCTGCTTGCGTCGCTTCTTATTCCTGCTGCCGTTGAGACTGTCTGGCTTTTAGGGCTTCCTGTCTGGCTGTGGCTCGTTTTGTGGCTGGGATATGTCTTTTTTGCAGTCTGCGGTTATATAAATGCATGGAATAAAGATATACCTCTGAAAGGATTTTCCGTATTCCTGCCCGATATAAAGAAACTGAAAAAATAACATCCTGCAGGCAGAATAAAAAAAGCCCTGAATGTCAAATGCGCTTTATTACCGGCGCCTTTTACATTCAGGGCTTTTTTTACAAAGGCCGTTATTCTGCTGCTTTTATTGCATTCATGCACTCAACAGCATGACCTGCAGAACCAAGAACGTCCCTGTTTTTATGCTCATACATCTTTTTGAGCTCGTCGCGCGCCGGTGCAAGGTATTTGCGAGGATCGAATTCTTCCGGCTCTTCTGCAAAGACTCTGCGGACGGCAGCTGTCATTGCAAGGCGTCCGTCAGAATCAATGTTGATTTTGCAGACTGCGGATTTTGCTGCTTTGCGGAGCTGCTCTTCAGGGATACCGACAGAATCAGGAATTTTCCCGCCGTATTTTTCAATTTCTTTTACATACTCGACGGGAACGGATGAAGAACCGTGGAGGACGATCGGGAATCCGGGGAGCTTCTTCTCAACGCCCTCAAGAACGTCGAATGCGAGCGGCGGAGGAATAAGAATGCCGTCCGGTGTGCGGGTGCACTGCTCCGGTGTAAATTTGCAGCGGCCGTGGCTCGTTCCGATTGAAATTGCGAGAGAATCGACGCCTGTCTTACCGACGAAATCCTGAACTTCTTCGGGTTTTGTATAATGGCTTACAGCCGCGTTTACTTCGTCTTCGACACCGGCGAGAACACCGAGTTCGCCTTCGACTGTGACGTAGTCTTTCTGTGAATGAGCGAAATCACAGACCTGTTTTGTAAGTTTTACGTTTTCTTCGTAGGGAAGGGCAGAACCGTCGATCATGACGGATGAAAATCCGTTTTCGATGCAGTCCTTTGCAACTTCAAATGACGGACCGTGATCAAGATGCAGGACGATCGGGATATCGCAGCCCAGTTCATGAGCGTACTCTACAGCGCCTGCGGCCAGATGACGGAGAATATATTTGTCCGCGTATGCACGCGCGCCTTTTGAAACCTGCAGGATGACAGGAGACTGTGTCTCTACACATGCCTGGATAATTGCCTGCATCTGCTCCATATTATTGAAGTTGTATGCGGGAATCGCGTAATGGCCGGCCATTGCCTGCTGAAAAAGCACTTTGGTATTGACAAGCCCGATTTCTTTGTAACTATGCATAAGGTACTCCTTAAAGAATATCAGAATCAGAATAATAGTACTTTAAAGTGGTGATTTGTGCAAGGATGCCTTTATAATGAAGCAAAACAGTTTGACAAAGAATGTGTCAGGAAATATAATGACATAAACTATTATAAATTGAGCAATATCATCCGATAGTAGAGATATGGTAATCCGTCTGAGACGGATGTAAAGTTCAAGGAGTTTTGCATGAAAAAGGGCTTAGTGGTCTTTCTGAATCTTGCTCTGCTTTTTTTGCTCTCTGTGCCGGTTTTCAGCCAGCCAAGTTCAAAAAGCGTAGAGACATTTGTAATGGACAATTTTGACAAAGCGGACGGTAACGAATGGACATGGACAGTGAATGCCAGCCGCTTCATAGCTGAAGGATATCCTAAATGGGGATATTTCAAGGGGATTCCAAATTCTCTTAAACCTCTGCGCAAAGCTGATGACGGCGATCCGATGGTTTTCGGTGTCAAAACGGCATTCAACCGCAAAGGTGACAACTGGTTTGAAATTTATCCGACCAAAGATGATAAGCCGTATGAAATTCCGTTCGTGGGCTCCGTAACCCAGCTTGATTTCTGGGTGTGGGGTGCCAATTACATGTACTACCTTGAAGTAATGGTCCGCGATGCAGATGGGCGTGTCCATGTTCTTCCTGTCGGTAATCTTGCCTTTAACGGATGGCGGAATGTAGTCGTCAATATTCCGGGCTGGATACGCCAGCATTCAAAGCTCCGCTCCGGACGTCCGGATATGACGTTCGTCGGTTTCCGTGTCCGCACGGATCCGGAAGAGTTTGTTGATGAGTTTATGATTTATATCGATCAGCTCAAATACACGACCAATTCACTCTCCGATATTTTCGATGGTTACGAATTAAAGGATACGGATTTTAGTAATTCAACTTCTGCTCCTGGTTCCAATACGGCTTCCAGTTCTAATACACAGGCTGCTTCACAAAACAGCAGCACCAATGCGGGGGGCAAATAAATGAAAAAGCTGATTATTGCAACTGTTCTGGCTATGGCCGCATGCGGCATGGTGTTTGCCCAGAACTCAAATGTGGACGCACCCAATCCGGAGAATGTCGGCAATGATTCTGCAATGGAAGCACTCCGTGAAGTTTCTATCGATAAATTCGAGCGTGAAGGTTCATGGAACGTTCATATGTCTCCTGACTACGGCGTTATTACTGCCCGTCTTTTTGACGGCAGCCCTGCAATGAAAGAGCCGCTGGAAGAAGATAAAGGCAAAACCGGTGAAGATACGCAGGTTCTCGGTGTAAAAGTAGAATTTTTTAAACGTGGTGTAAACTCTTTCTATGTTATGTCAGAACGCCCGCTTCCTGTTGAAGGTGTTACAAAGACAATTTCTTTGTGGGTCTGCGGAAGAAATCAGGATCACGATTTGTATATCCTTGTGCAGGATTATTTCGGAAATAATTTTGAATTGTACATGGGTAACCTGGGATTCAACGGCTGGAAAAAACTTACTGCTGTTGTTCCTCCTTCTTACGACGGTGTTCATGGTATTGTTCAGCATAGTGCATACTATGGTGACCGCCCGGGACTTCGTATCATTGGATTCAAAATTGACTGTGATCCTATGCTTGCCCGCGGTTCATACTATATGTACTTCGATGATCTTCGAGCTGTGACCGATCTCTACGATATGCAGAATCACGACGAAGACGATATGACTGATAACTGGTAAAACTTCCGGGAGAGAAAGCTGCTGCTTTCTCTCCTTTTTTATTTTCCGGCAATACAATAGTAGTGGCTGCGGTTTTTAATTTCTTTCAATTGTAATAAATTCATGTGACAGAGTACCCAGATTATGAGATGCGCCTGATGCGCGGCTGATGGGGGAAGCGATTTGTCTGCTTCTAATGATGCAGCAAGTTCTTTCGCAGAAAATTCCGGCAGGCATTCTTCCGGGATCAGCGCAAGATAGTCTGCAGCTTTTTTGAATGTATGAGAATCGACTATTTGTTCAAGCTGTTTGTCACTTTTATTCCAGTTTCTTCGGAATCGTCTTCTGCCGTTTTGCGATTGAACAGGTTCCTGTGTACGAATTCTCTGTTCTGTCATCGTAATTTCAAGCACATCAAGTGAAAATCCTTTTTTGAGCAGAACCGGATATAAACCGGTGATTTCATGGAAGATGTCGTAAATTGAACCTTGTACGGGACTCTTCCTTTTTGATATGCGTTTTCCATCGGAATCATATAATTCTATATTCTTTCTCAGGATTACAGGATACACAATTTTAATTTTGCGTCCTTTTTCCAGTGCATCGGTTGTTTTATCAAGCAGTTTTGAAACGTTCTTTGTCTGAATTTCTATTATGCTTCCCTTTGCATCTACTATGTCATATATCTTTCCGTCACATTCAACTTCTGTTCTGAATCCTTCTTCAAGCGAGTAGAGAGATTTGAGAGTTTTGTGAAGAGAACTTTCAGAATATGTGTTAATCATTTTTTCACTATACAGTTATGTATTAAAAAAGAAAAGTTAATATTATTTTTTCTATTATCGGCATGATTTACCGTTGACATTAGCATCTTTTGGAATAAAATGTGTAATAGGTGGGAATTAGTGGGAAGAAGTGGTAGACAGTGGCAATGAACATGCTGACAGGCGAATATCGGAATACGCTTGACGAAAAGGGAAGAATACTTTTTCCGTCGAAACTGCGTTCTGAACTTACAGGAAATGTGCTCGTTGTAACGCAGTCACTGGATCGCTGTCTATGGTTTTTTACGCCTGAAGAATGGAAAAATGTATCTTCAAAGCTCATGGATTCGGCTTCTCCGTTTAATGAGAAAAACCGGCTTGTCCTTCGAAGATTTATAGCTCCTGCTCAGGAGCTTGAATTCGACAGAACCGGACGCCTCTCAATCCCCCAAAGTCTGCGCGAGTATGCATCGCTTTCAAAAGAGTGTATTCTGCTCGGGGTGAATAAATATCTCGAGTTATGGGATGCTGAAAGTTACAGGGCATATCTTGAACAGAGCGAGGCTTCGTTCCGCGATGCAGCGGAGGAGCTTGGAACAATAGTTTTCTAGTTTCGGGGGAATAATGGAAGTAGTCCATACACCGGTTTTACTGCAGGAATGTCTCACAATGCTTAGTCCTGCGGGGGAGCCTTTTGAGCATCACGCAGTTATGTGCGATTCGACTCTCGGCGAGGGCGGACACTCATTTGCGTTTCTTTCAAAATTCCCGGAACTTACGGTAATCGGCATTGATGCTGACGGCGGTATACAGAAACGTGCCAGAGAGCGCCTTACATCATTCGGGCAGAGGATTGTCTTTTACAACGGCTGGTTCAATGACTTTTATGAGTCATATCCGTCGGATTTGCCGAAGCCTGATATTATTTTGTTTGATCTTGGAATTTCGGTATATCATTACGAAAAGTCGGGACGGGGTTTTTCATTCAGGTATGATGAACCGCTCGACATGAGACTTGATGCGTCAGCGGGTGAAAGTGCGGCCGATATTGTAAACGGACTGCGTGAAGAAGAACTGGCGAATCTTATTTATCTCTACGGCGAGGAAAAGCTGAGCCGCAGAATAGCAAAGGCTATAGCGGAAGCGCGTAAGAGCTGTCGTATCAACTCGTCAAAAGCGCTTGCCGATATAATATATGATGCAGTTCCGGCCTATTATCAACATGGAGCGATTCATCCTGCAACGCGTACGTTCCAGGCGCTCAGAATTGCTGTGAACAGCGAACTGCGTCGTCTTCCGAAAGCCATTCATTCAGCGTTTAACGATCTGAATATCGGCGGAAAAATGGGCGTTATTACGTTCCATTCTCTGGAAGACCGTATTGTGAAGAATTATTTCCGGAATCTTGGGAAGCAGTGCGTTTGTCCGCCCGAAGTGGCGCAGTGCAGATGCGGAGGACAGGCTTGTGCGGAAAATCTTACGCATAAACCTGTTGAACCGGGAAAAATAGAGATAGAAAACAATTCGCCGTCACGGAGCGCAAAACTCCGCGTTGTACGAAAGCTTCGGAATGCGACTGAATATCATTTGTTTGGAGCAGAGGGGTATTGAATATGAAAACGAATCACAGACACGTGAGCGAAATGATAATTGTATGTGTTATTGCTGCCGCCGTTCCTTCTCTGCTTATTCTCGACGGTATTCAGTCCCGCAGATATGAAAATCTTTCCGACGAAGTCAGCAGGCTTGAGCGGAAACAGGAAGAACTTGTTGAAGACAACAAAAAAATGGTGACCGATATAAGCCTGCTGTCCAGTTCAGACCGTGTAGAAAAAATTGCGGAAAATGAGCTTGGAATGCATAAAGCCGATACAGATGATATTGTGCGTATAGAAATGAAAGGTGCAAAAAAATGAAAAGCCTGCTTGGGTATGATGAACTGCTGAATGCGGTGAGCGGAAAGGCCGTCGGACTGGCACTCAACGAGAAAAAATTTTATTTTACCTCTGTTGTTACCGACAGTCGCAATGTTGTCGAAGGTAGCCTCTTTGTTCCTCTTATCGGGCAGAATCAGGACGGGCATGTATATATTCCGCAGGCAGTAAAGAAAGGCGCAACTGTTGTTTTTGTTGCATCTGAAGAATATGAGAAAAACTCACAAAAATATATGGATCTGTCGGGAGATAATCCGGACGTTCTCTTTGTTGCTGTGCTCGATACGCTTCATGCGCTTCAGGATGCAGCTGCGGCATATGTTTCAAAATTTCCGGCTCTTGTAAAAATAGGGATTACAGGTTCGAGCGGCAAGACTACAACAAAAGAAATGATTGTTGCCGTTCTGAAGCAGAAATATAAAGTCGCATACAATGAGGGCAACCTCAATTCGGAAACGGGTCTTCCCCTGTCAGTATTCAAGATTCAGGGCAATGAAGAAATCGGTGTCTTTGAAATGGGAATGAACCGGGTAGACGAGATAGGTGAAATTGCAGGTGTTTTAAAACCGCAGTGTGCGCTTATTACAAATATAGGGACAGCTCATATCGGAATACTCGGAAGCAGGGAGAATATCGCGGCAGAAAAACGGAAGATATTCAGCTACATTCCTGAGAACGGTGCGGCGTTTATTCCTTCAGATGATGATTTTGCATCTTTCCTTGCAGAAGGAATCAAAGGCAGAATTATTAATTATGGAAAGTCTGTTTCTGCAGCCGACTGTGATGTTACTTTTATTTCCGACAACGGATTTGAAGGCACAACATTTAAAGTCGGCGGAGAAGAAGTGCATCTGAAACTCCCCGGAGTATATAATTATCAGAACGCTCTTGGAGCTGTTGCAGTAGGCCGTTATTTCGGCGTACGCGACGAGTTTATAAAAGCGGCACTTGAATCGCTTAACGTCATTTCAGGACGTACGGAAGTAGAGCAGCTTGATATCCGCGGTTGTGCACGTGCCATGCTTGTAAAGGACTGCTACAACGCAAATCCTGAATCTATGGCGAAAGTCCTTTCATTCTGCGCTTCCGTAAAAAATGTGAAACACCGCATATACATCCTCGGAGATATGCTTGAGCTTGGCAGTAAATCCGCAGAGGAACATGCAAAAGTCGGTGCGGAAGCTGTGGCATCTTCTCCCGACCAGATTATATTTATCGGCAGTGAAATGAAATACGCTGCAGCTGCCGCAAAAAGTGCAGGCTTTTTAAATGTTCTGTACATCCCGTATACAGACGACGACGCCATAGAATTGACTTCGCAGTTTGTTATTGACTGCGTTTCGTCCGGAGATCTTCTGCTGTTAAAAGCTTCCCGCGGCGTGCAGCTTGAGCGCATTATTCCGCTTATAGCTGCATCGGGAGGTACTTGTAATGGATGATTATCGTTTCCTCGCCGATACACCTGTAGAAGAGTATCACAAGAGCGACATAGGCTTTCTTGCATCAGTTATATTATTATGCGGTCTCGGTATTTTCACATTGTTTTTCTGTTCTCAGAATTATGCGCAGCGCATGTTTGGAAATCCGTTTTACTTTGTAAAGCGTCAGCTTATCTGTGTTGTTGTCGGCCTTGCAGGATTCGTTTTGTTTGCATCGCTTCAAATGAGTGTGATACGAAAACTGCTCCCCTATATTGTGGTGGGCGCTTTTATTCTCTGTCTGCTCACATTTATTCCCGGCATTTCAATTGAACGCAATGGCGCGCGGCGGTGGCTGAAAATGCCCTTTTCTTTTACGCTGCAGCCGTCTGAATTTGTGAAGTTTGCGGTTATCCTGTTTCTTGCGAATCTGTTCGACAAACAGTCGCGTGCGGTAAATCCCGAAGAAAAGACAGTGCTTCCTGCAGTGACGGGACTTTTCGTGTTTTCGTTTCTGGTTTTTCTTCAGAAAGATTTTTCCACATGTGTGTTTATTTTTGTTATCGGGTTCATCCTGTTTTTTGAATCGGGTGCAAAGCTCACGTGGCTTCCTCCGGCTCTTATTCTTATTATTCCGGCAGTCGTCCTTATGGTCATGCAGGAACCGTACCGTATAGAAAGAATTATTGCATTCCTGCGGCCTGATGAAGGAATCCGCACATATAACTACCAGAGCATTGCAGCAAAGCGGGCGATCAGTTCGGGCGGTTTCTGGGGGTCGGGCATAGGTTCCGGCCTTACATGGATTAACAGCATTCCGGAAGTACAGGCAGACTATATTTTTGCCGGCTGGACAGAAGCGATGGGACTGTTCGGCGTTGTCATTTATTTTGTACTGCTCGGTGTATTTGCATGGCGGGGATACCGTTCTTCTTTCTTTTGTCAGAATCGTTTTGCTTCCTATTCGTCTTTCGGCTGCGTAACAATGATTGTCATGCAGTCGCTTATGAACTGTGCCGTCGTATGCGGAGCACTTCCGACTACCGGCATACCGCTGCCTTTTTTTTCCCTTGGCGGTTCGTCGATTATAGTGACTCTTATGATGTGCGGCTTCGTTGTAAACGCATCCCGGTACAATGCTGATGAAGATGCAGATGAATTTGTTAATCATGAAAATAGTGGTGATATCGGAATAAGTTCAATTACTGGAGTAAAAGTTTATGAGTGATATGAGCATGCTTGGGTTTGAATCGACAGATAAAGAGAAAGCCGTTTCAGATAAAAAGACAAAAATCATTTTTGTGATTTTTCTTGTGCTCTGCGCAGCTTTTTTACTTGAAGTTGTTGTTTATAAATTTGTTCTTCCGAGCATGGGAAAACCTAAAATTATTTATGACGGAGAAAACCGGATTTCTACCGATAAACTTTCAACCCTTCTTACACCGATGAAAAATCTGAACTGGTTTACGTTCAGCCCGGAAGAAGCTGTCTCGATATTATCTTCGCTTCCTGCAGTCGATTCAGTCACTGTTTCAAAACATTTTCCCGACAGAATCAATGTCCACGTTGTTGAACGGGAACCTGTCGCGATGACGTTTACTTCGATTAACGGAAGAAGTTTCCCCGTGCAGATCGATAAAAACGGTGTTTTATTTACAGGTGCTGAAAAAGAAAAACAGGACGGTTCCATTCCTATTATTTCAGGGCTGCCTGTCGAGCATCTTTCTGAAGGAATGCGGATTCCTGCAAAATACCGTGTACTTATCGATCAGATTGCCCGGATACAGGCGCTGCCACAGAAGTATTTTGCAGCAATTTCGGAAATATGTGTCGTGCCGAAGGAATACGGTAACTACGAGCTTATGCTTATACCTGCGAAATCAAAGACAAGAGTTCTGACAGACCGTGCATTGAATGAAGACGCATTGCAGTATATGATGGTGGTACTTGACGTTGTCAATTCAATCGAGCCGAATGTTGCAGAAATAGATCTTCGTTACGGCTCTGTTTCATACAGAACACGTTGATTAAGGATTAGAAAAGTTATGATTGTCGGCCTTGATATTGGTACAAATTTTATACGAGTCGCAATTGGCGAAGTAAAAGAAAATGGAGGCATAGAGATTGCCGGCATAGCGAGCCGGAAATCGGCGGGGCTCCGTAATGGCGTCATCGTCAACATAGAAGACGCAATGATAGCAATCAGGGAGACAATTGAAGCGGCGGAACAGAATGCTGGTACTGAAGTCGTTTCTTGCGCGACGGGAATCGGCGGCATACAGATTGAAGGAATGAACCAGAAGGGAAGCACGCCCGTAACGCCTCCGGGAAAGTCACCGCGCGAAATCACCCGGCAGGATATTCAGCGTGCCATAGATAACGCAAAGGCCGTTCTTATCCCGATGGACAGGGAGCTGCTTCACGTTGTCGCGCAGAATTTTACTGTCGACGGCGTTACGGGAATTAAGGATCCTGTTAATATGATGTGTGCCAGACTCGAAGCCGACGTGCATATTATTACTGCATCAAAGACGACAATACAGAATGTGCGTACGTGCGTAAACCGTGCCGGATATAATCTTGACGGCGTCATGCTTAAAACTCTTGCTGCAACGCAGGCTGTCGTACACGAAGACGAGATGGAACTCGGTTCCATTCTTATCGACATGGGCGCAGGAACGACTGACGTGCTCGTTCTTCTTAACGGAGCTCCCGTGTGCACGGTGTCTATTCCGGTCGGAGGCAATCTTGTTTCGAACGATATTGCAATCGTAAAGGGAATACCGGTGTCAGCAGCGGAAAAGATAAAGATAGAGTCAGGGTGGTGCTGGCTTGCCGGAATTGAAAGCGATCATGAAGTCATTATCCCGGGAGTCGGCGGCCGCGATCCTGAACTTACGACGCAAACCGAGCTTTGCCAGATAATTGAACCGCGTGTCGAAGAAATATTCACAATGGTGCGCAGCGCTGTTATTCATAATTCAAACATTACGCAGCTGTCCGGGAATATAATTCTCACCGGCGGCGGCGCACAGATGGAAGGTGTCGTAGAGCTTGCACAGCATGTATTCGGTACGACATCAGTCCGTATTGGCATTCCTGAGAAGCTTGGAGGACCGGAGGCTGAATACCGTAAGCCTGAATATGCAACGGCTGTAGGCCTTGTCCTGTCAAATAAAAATGCTGCTCAGGAAAAAAGCATTCATAAAAACAAAAAACTCTTTTCTTCGGATGAGAGTCAAAAGAAAGAAAGCTTCTTTACGAAGCTCAAGAAGTCATTTTTCTAAAAGAGAAAAGACGGGCCGGGAGGAAAATATGATGGATTTTTCAGTTGTAAACGAAAACGGAAACGCGCTTGATACAGCGAGTCCGACAGTAATCAAGGTAATTGGCTGCGGCGGCGGCGGTTCCAATGCTGTCAACCGCATGATTGCGGCAAATATTGCAAATGTTGAGTTTATCGTACTCAACACCGATCTGCAGGCCCTTAATCTGTCGCATGCGACAAAACGCATTGCAATAGGGCAGAAGGTAACAAAAGGTCTTGGCGCAGGCGGTAAACCGTCTATCGGCGAACAGGCGGCAGAAGAAGACAAGGAAGTGATTACCAATCTGCTGAAAGGTACCGACATGGTGTTCATCACAGCCGGCATGGGCGGTGGAACAGGAACAGGATCTGCTCCCGTCGTTGCACGCATTGCACGGGAACTCGGCGTTCTTACTGTCGGTGTGGTTACAACTCCGTTTGAATTTGAAGGCCCTGTCCGCATGAGGCAGGCAAAAGAGGGAATTAAAAGGCTGCACGAGAACGTTGATTCCCTTATTGTCATTCCGAATCAGCAGCTCCTGAAAGTTGTAGACAAAAACATGCCTATCCGTCAGGCGTTCCTCGTTGCAGACGATGTACTTCGTCAGGGCGTTGAAGGTATTTCAAGCATTATAACAAAGCCCGGCGATGTGAATATCGACTTTGCAGATGTCCGTAACGCGATGCTCGGACAGGGTGATGCGATACTCGGCGTCGGAATCGGAGAAGGCGAAAACCGTGCCGTAGATGCTGCCACAAAGGCTATAAAAAATCCGATGCTTGAGGACACGAACATAGACGGTGCTAAAAATGTGCTTGTAAATGTGTGTTCCGGCGAAAATATATCCGCGCAGGAAGTTGCGGAAATCATGAAACTTGTTACTTCTTCTGCCGATGAGGATGTGAATATCCTCTGGGGGCAGGTCGTCGATCCGTCTCTCGACAATAAAGTGAACGTGACCGTCATTGCAACGGGATTCCATGATAAAAATAATGATATTGCCGATACCTACACAGAAACAGAAGCTGCAGAGGTCAGGGACAACTCATTCGTGAGCAGTGATGAATTTTCAAACATTCTTAACGGAAACGGCGCGGAAAGTGTACGGAGCAGGCTTGCCGGCAACGCGCAGCTTCCCGGTTTATTCGACAACGACAATACTCCTGCCGGAGAACCGGAGAAAGTTTCCGTTGGCGTCGCAGCCGCAGCCGCTTCCCCTTCAGGTTCCGGCTCTCTGGGCAAAGCGATTTCGATGTCTGCACCTCATCCTGTACAGCCCGGTATAAAACCGCCTGCAGGTTTTTCAGGTCGTAACGATCTTAATCAGCCTGCGTGCTGGAGGGGCCAGGGACTTGGCGATCTGTCCCGCACGATTAACCTGCATGAATAACAGCAGCCCGGTATGACTGAAAAATTGACAATTCCGGTCATACTTTCCCGGTTCTATACGGACAGTATGCTCGTGGAACGCCGCTCTGAAAAGACGGCAGAGACATACCGCCTTACGGCGGGAGAGTTTCTTGACTGGTGTGTCAAAAAACAGGTAAAACTGGGGTCTGTCACTGTGCAGCAGCTTCTGTATTACATTGTGTGGCGCAAGACACACGGGTGTACGGAACTGACTCTTGCAAAGGATATTTCCGCGCTCAGGGCGTTCGGTTCGTATCTTGTCCGGATCGGGGTGTGGGCCGAAAATTACGCACTTATGCTTGACCGGCCCAAAGCTTCACGGCCGCTGCCCCGCGTTCTTACTTTAAAACAAGTCGAAAAACTGCTTGCAGCAATAGACACTTCCGTTCCGCTCGGCGTCAGGGATGCAGCTCTTTTTGAGCTCATATATTCATGCGGGCTGCGGATCAGTGAGGCTTCGGGTCTGCTCGTGCAGGACGTTCACCTGAACGAACAGCTTATCCTTGTCCGCGGAAAGGGCGATAAGGAAAGAATCGTGCCGTTCGGCGGACAGGCAAAAGAAAAACTGACTGCATACCTTGACGATGTACGTCCGGGACTTGTCGGCAGAAAGGCTGTGGCGGAAGTATTCGTTAATTACCGCGGCGAGCCGATGTCCCGGAAAGGCATTTGGAAAAGATTCCAGGAATATGAGACGCTTTCCGGCGTCCATTCAAAAGTCCATACGCTGCGGCATTCTTTTGCGACGCACCTGCTTGCAGGCGGTGCCGATTTACGTTCTGTTCAGGAACTTTTAGGACATGCCGACCTTTCTACAACTCAGATTTATACACATGTCGACGACGAACAGTTGAGGAATAATCACCAGAAATATTTCCCCGGCCATGTATCGTCACATTCCGGCGGCGGTAAGGGTTGAAATCGACGCCTTCTCCACACTATAGTATATAAATAACACGTATCAGGAGTTTCCGATGAAAAGAAGGGTTACATTTTTTGTTTTTTTCGTACTGGCTTTTTTATCGTTTTCGTCGTGCGGCGTATCGAATAAATCGGTAAAACGTATGCAGCAGATGGAAGAGGGTATCTCCAGCCCGACGACAATCGATGAATATAAAAATGCAATCAAGAAATATGAAAAACGCGTTGCCGACATAGAACTTGCCCAGGAGCAGATAGGCATCTGGTATAAAATTCTCGGCTCCCGCTACCTTGACCAGAAAATGTACGGCGAAGCGCTCAAATGCTATCAGAAGGCGATTGAATTTTATCCTCAAAACCAGAATCTCTATTATTACGTAGGCGTTTGTGCCGGCTATATGTCTCATTCCGTACTCGATTACGATGCCGCCGGCAACACACAGAAACGTTTTAACTATCTGAAACTGGCGGAATCGGCATACCTTCGTGCACTCGCAATTGAGCCGAACTATGTGCGCGCCCTCTACGGTATCGGTGTGCTGTATGTTTTTGAACTTGATGAAAGCGACAAGGCAATTCCGTATCTTGAAAAACTTCTGTCAATCGACAAAGGTCATACCGATGCAAAATTTGTTCTTGCGAACGCATATTACCGCAGCGGACAGATGCAGAAAGCCGCAGACATGTATGACGACATTATAAATACGACGAAAGATCCCGAAAAGAAGGCTGCGGCGCAGGAAAATAAAAAACAGGTGCTGGACTTATCATATGGTCAGTAAGCAGGACGATATACAGCTTTCTCTTTGTATTGCAGAGATATCATTTCTTACATTTAACGAAAAAAATACTTTATGGAAGAATCTTGACAATTCAGAGGCGCTTGCGTTACTGTCTATAGATGATATTTCAAGGATTGTAGGGCGTCAATGCCGTTCCGACATATGGGACGGCAGAAACAATCTTAAACATGCAGAATATGCATACCGCATTATGAAAGCATATAATATCAGGACGTTATCTTGTGAAAATGCATTGTATCCGGCACTTTTGCGGGAAACGGTAAATGCACCGTTTCTGCTTTTTTACCGGGGGAATGCAGAATGCCTTGCTGAACGTACCGTTTCAGTCGTAGGCACAAGGCAGATGACGCACGAAGGAAGGCATGCAGCCTTTTCTTTTGCATATGATGCATCAAAAGACGGAGTTACCGTCGTTTCCGGGCTTGCCGCCGGAATTGACGGTGAGGCACACAGCGGTGCTGTTGAAGCATGGTTTGATGCTGTGGAAGCAGGTTCTGCCGGCACGTGCGGAAAGACAGCCGCCGTTCTTCCCTGCGGTGTTGATACTATTGCACCGGCAAAGCATAAGAGACTTGCCGGGCGCATTCTTGCAGCTGACGGCTGCATTCTGAGTGAGTATCTGCCCGGAACGCCTGTTGAATCGTGGAGATTCGTGCACCGCAACAGAATCATTGCGGCGCTTTCGCCTGCAACAGTCGTCGTGGAGGCACCTCCGGGAAGCGGAGCGCTTATTACGGCTGCCTATGCCGCAGACTACAGCCGCGACGTTATGTTCCATGAGGCTGCATTTTCCGGCGGTGCTGCGGCACTTTCTGCCCAGGTAAAGAAAAAACTTGAGCATGAGTATGCTGCCGGCAGGGCATCAAAAGGGAAAATTGAGAATATACCGGAGAAATATCTGGAGGATGGCGCTCCGGTTATAAAAGATTATGCCGATTACTGCAAATGCCTGACAGAGCTGCCCGGCATGCGCAGCAGGCAGAAAAATAAAGACGGACAGCTTCCGCTTTTTTGACGGAGACAGTTCAAAAGAAGGATGATATGGCTGAGACAACAACTACTACAGCACCTGCAGTTGTAAAAAAGACTGCAGCAACTGCAGCAAAGAAGACTGCTTCAAAGGAGAAAAAGGTACCATCGACTCTTGTTATTGTAGAGTCACCGGCAAAGGCTCATACTATCGAAAAGTACCTTGGCCCGGGTTACATGGTAAAAGCATCCATGGGGCATCTTATAGACCTGCCGAAATCGCGCCTTGCAATCGATGTTGACCATAATTTTCAGCCTGAATATATTACAGTGCGCGGCCGTGCAAAGCTTTTGAAAGAACTTCAGCACGATGCAAAGAAAGCCGACAAAGTGCTGCTCGCAAGTGATAATGACCGCGAGGGAGAGGCAATTGCATGGCATCTGAACAATGCATTGAAAGAAAAGACATCAGCACCGATTAACCGCATTGTGTTTAATGAAATTACTCCTGTTGCAATTAAGGAGGCCGTACAGCATCCCGGCGACATAATCGAAAGTAAAGTGAATGCACAAAAGGCACGCCGTGTGCTGGACCGCCTTGTAGGCTATAATTTAAGCCCGCTGCTCTGGAGTAAAGTAAAGAACGGGCTTTCTGCAGGCCGCGTTCAGTCGGTAGCGCTCCGTCTTATCTGCGAGCGCGAAGATGAAGTCGAGCATTTTATGCCCGAAGAATACTGGACGCTTGATGCGGATTTTGCAAAAGGCAAAACGACGTTTACCGCACAGCTTGTCTCATATAAAGGCGACAAGGCTGATTTAAAAAGCGAAGAAGCCGTCAACAATATAATTGACCAGATAAAAAATTCCGATTGTGTTGTCTCGAGTATAAAAAGCAGCGACAAGACAGTCCGTCCTAAACCGCCGTTTACGACGTCGAAACTGCAGCAGGCTGCGGCAAACAGGCTGGGCTATACATCCCGTAAAACGATGCAGATTGCACAGCAGCTGTATGAAGGTGTGAATATCGGTGCGAATCGCGTCGGTCTTATCACGTACATGCGTACCGACTCTGTCCGTATATCACAGACCGCCCTTAACGATGTCCGCGAGTGGCTTTCAAAGAACCATCCGAACGATCTTCCTCCCGAACCCGTAAAATACGAAGTCGGCAAGGAAGCACAGGATGCACATGAAGGTATCCGCCCGACATACGTTTCCTATACACCCGATTCCGTTAAGGAATACCTTACGCGCGATCAGCTTCGCCTGTATACGATTATTTGGGAACGGTTTGTTTCCAGCCAGATGAACAATGCAAAAACGAGAACGACCAGCGTCGAAATTTCAGCAGGGGACGCAGTGTTCCGCGTTTCTGCCGGCAAAATCGTTGAAAAGGGATTTTATGACGTCATAAAGCTGCTTTCGTCAAAAGAAGACAGAACGGGAAACCTCCCGTCCCTGAAAGAGGGTGAAAGCATCGAATGCAAAAAGTTCTATCCTGAACAGCATTTTACCCAGGGACCTGCCCGTTATACAGATGCGTCAATCGTCCGCACGCTTGAGGAAAAAGGAATCGGACGTCCGTCAACATATGCGCCTATAATCTCTGTGCTGCTAGACAGATACTATGTCACCAGAACGAACAAACAGCTTGTGCCGACCCAGCTCGGACGCATGATCTGCAAAATTCTCGTCGAATCGTTTCCCGACGTTATCAATGAGCATTTTACTGCGCAGGTTGAAGATGACTTGGACAAGGTCGAGCAGGACCAGCTTATCTGGAACAGTATGATAGGTGATTTCTATCTTCCTTTTAAAAAACGCGTTGATGAAGTCATGACGACGCAGGAAAGCATCAAGGGATTCCTTGACGAAAAAACAGATATTGTCTGCGAAAAATGCGGAAAGCCGATGATCAAAAAACTCGGGCGTTTCGGGTACTTCCTCGCATGTTCGGGATTCCCGGAATGCCATAATACGCGGTCCATCCCGCTTGCAAAATGTCCGATGCCAGGATGCAACGGCGAGATCGTCGCGCGCAAGACGAAGGGAAGGGGAAAGGAATTCTACGGCTGTACGAATTATCCTAAGTGCAATTTCATTACGCATTTCAAGCCCATCGATCAGTATTGTCCCAAGTGCGGCTGGTTTCTTGTCGAAAAATTCGATAAGAAAAACGGCACGTATAAATCATGCATTAATCCCGACTGCGACTACCTGCATTCCGCAGACGACGCTGCCGCTGAAGCTGCATCATCTGCAGACATATCTTCTGACGACGATCAGGCATAAGGAATGGAAAAACCGGTTCTGCTTCATGACTGCGTAGAAGAATTCCTGTTGTACCTTGATGCCGTCCGGGGGCTTTCTCCGAACTCGGTTACGGCGTACAGAAATGATCTTTCGCAGTTCACCGACATTACAGGCGGGGACAAACCTGTCTCAGCAGTCACGGCGGAAGATATTCGTACATGCATCGGAAATTTGTCAAAAGAAAAAAAAGCATCATCGACAGTAAACCGGTTTATAGCCGCAGTAAGAACTTTTTTTGCCTATTGCAGAAAATTTCAGTATATTCAAATTAATCCGGCACTGGAAATAAAGACGGTAAAGATGCCGAAACATCTTCCTCGCTTTCTTACCGGTCCGGAAGTTGACGAACTGTGCAGGGAACCGGAAGAGCATGAAATTCTGTGGCAGGCACGTGACAGAGCTATTCTCGAAATGCTTTATTCATCAGGATGCCGTGTGAGTGAGCTTTCTTCTCTGCATCTGGAAGATATGGCTGACGATTACAGTTCTGCGGTTGTCACAGGAAAGGGAAATAAGGACAGGCGTGTCTACTTTGAGGAAGATGCGCAGAAAGCATTCAAAGTGTATCTCGACGACCGTAAGAAACTTTTTGCGGAAAAAAACATTGAAGATAATGTGCAAGAGATATTCATAAACCAGCAGGGAACACCGCTTACAGCGCACGGTATCAGATGGATAATCGGGCGGTATTCAGGACCTGAAGGTACGAATCACCATATTTCACCTCATGCGCTTCGTCATACGTTTGCAACGGCAATGCTTTCAGGCGGTGCTGATGTGCGCATCGTGCAGGAGCTTCTGGGGCATGCCAGTATTTCGACAACACAGCGGTACACACACATCACCACAGAGCGTCTGATAGACACGTACAGTAAAGCACATCCGCACGGAGGTAAAAACAAATGAGTAATAAATTTCCGAAGATACGCAGCACGACAGTAATTGCTGTCCGCCGTAACGGAAAAGTCGCAATGGCCGGAGACGGTCAGGTAACAGCGGGAAATACGGTAGTAAAGGGAAATGCCCGCAAAGTACGCAGAATATATGATGGCAAAGTCCTCACGGGATTTGCAGGTTCTGTCGCGGACGCATTTACGCTGTTTGATAAATTCGAGGAAAAACTTAAAGAATACAACGGCGACATTATGCGTTCTGCCGTGGAACTTGCAAAGATGTGGCGGACGGACCGGTCCCTCCAGAAACTTGAAGCAGAACTGCTTGTTGCAAACAGCGATAAGATTCTGCTTATTTCCGGCGACGGAAACGTTATTGAACCGGAAAATAATGTGTGCGCAATCGGAAGCGGCGGAAACTATGCCTATTCAGCAGCGCTTGCATATCTTGAAAGTTCTGAGATGACCGCAAAGGAAATTGCACAGAAAAGCCTTGCAATTGCAGGAAAAATCTGCATCTATACCAACGACAACGTAACTGTGGAGGAATCATAATGCCTGAAGATACAAAAACTGCGACAGATGTGCGTTCCGATTTTACGCCGAAAGAAATAGTTGAAAAGCTTGATCAGTATATTATCGGGCAGAACAAAGCAAAACGGGCAGTGGCAATTGCCCTCCGCAACCGTTACCGCCGTCTGAAGCTGCCCGACGATATCCGTGACGAAGTAGCGCCCAAAAATATATTGATGATAGGTCCTACGGGTGTTGGTAAAACGGAAATAGCCCGCAGACTTGCAAAACTGTGCGGGGCGCCTTTTCTCAAAATAGAAGCGACAAAATATACGGAAGTAGGCTATGTGGGACGCGACGTTGAATCGATGATCCGTGATCTTATGGCTGTCGGCTACAACGACGTAAAAGCGGAGATGGAAGAAAGGCTCCGCGAAAAAAGTGTGCCTGTTGTAGAAGACAGACTGCTTGACCTGCTGCTGCCGGGAACGTCTGAAAAGGATCGCAGGGCGCGCGCAAATGAAAAAAAAGACGGCGCCGTGCTCGGAAATATTTTCGGCGGTACGGTAAAGCCTGCCTCCGATGGGGCTAAAATTTCCACGCAGAGCGGGACAGGCGCTGTGCCGGATACGATTCATATAGACGACGGCACAAAGTCTGCATCGGATACGAATAAGGAAGATTCAACACGGGAAAAATTCCGGCAGATGCTTCGTGAGGGGAAACTGGAGGACAGGGAAGTGGAACTCACAATCCGGCCACAGTTCCAGATGCCGAACATGGAAATAATTGCCGGCGGCAATATGGAAGATTTTGAGAGCGGCATGCAGAGTATTGCAGGTATGCTTTCCGGCGGCAACAAGACGAAACGCCGGACAGTCAGTATCCGCGAAGCCCGTAAAATCATTACCGAAGAAGTCCTTGACAGCATGATAGATTCTGACAAAGTTGCTGAAGAGGCGAAAAACCGCGTGGAGCAGAGCGGCATTATTTTTATTGATGAAATCGATAAAATTGCAACGAAAAACGGCGAAACGCACGGTCAGGACGTTTCCAGGGAAGGTGTCCAGCGCGATATTCTTCCGATTGTTGAAGGCAGCAACGTCAATACGAAATACGGTGTCATAGATACGACACATATTCTGTTTATTGCTGCAGGAGCGTTCAGTGTTTCAGCTCCGAGCGATCTGATTCCCGAATTTCAGGGACGTTTTCCTCTCAGAGTCGAACTTGATGCGCTTAAGAAGGAAGATTTCCGCCGTATCCTTTCCGAGCCGAGAAATGCGCTTACAAAGCAGTATGCCGCACTACTTGCAACAGAGGGTGTAACGCTTAACTTTACGGATGATGCTATCGAACGCATGAGTTTTCTTGCGGAAGATGTGAACAGCCGCAGCGAGAATATCGGTGCCCGCCGTCTGCATACAATCATGGAGAAAGTACTCGACGATATCTCTTTTACTGCTGACGAACATAACGGTGAGACCGTTAATATAGACGCAAAGTACGTTGACGAAAAGCTTGACGGACTTGTTGCCGACCAGGATTTGTCAAGATACATATTGTAGTAGTATGCAAAGCACTATTCTCCGGAACTGACAGCATGTGTGTTTACGTTCTGCAGAATAGTGCTTTCGTCTGAACAGGCAGTCAGTTCCTATGCTTTTAAAGCAAGTTCCTTTCCCGCTATAACCGCTTTGATATTTACCGGTATGAAATTCTTTTTTTCCTCTCCGAAAAACTCCTCAAAGAAGTTTTTTATGTTGTCGAGAGAGAAAGCTTTCGTCATTACAGCAAGCGCGCCGAGCATCACCATGTTTGCGGTTTTTTCATTTCCCGTTTCCCGTGCAATGTCAGTCGCAGTAATGTTTGCGATTCTGACATCTTTCCTGGCTGGGGGTGTCGTGACAAGAGTTGTGTTGATAAGCATGAGCCCGTCTTTTCTGACTATCTGCTCTGCAGCCTCAAGGCTGTCCTGATTCATAACGACGACCGAATCCGCTTTTGAAATGACGGGACTGGCAATTTCCGTATCCGATATGATGACGTTTGCACGAGCAATACCGCCCCGTTTTTCAGCTCCGTAGAAAGGGAAGAACGTGACGTTTTTTCCTTCCTTCATTGCACAGAATGCCCATATCTGTCCAAGCGAAATAATGCCTTGTCCGCCGAATCCGGTGAAAAATGTTTTTTCCGTCATTGAGCGCCTCCTTCGGCTTTCTGCCGGAAGTCGGCCGGCAGCGTGTTTTTAATTTCGCCGAGCGGATAGTGCGGAATCATTTGTTCTGCAACAAGGTCTGCCGCTTTTTCCGGGGAAACGCCCCAGTTTGTGGGGCAGGGGGACAGCACTTCAACCATGGTGGAACCGTATCCTGCCATCTGCGCTTCAAACGCTGTCCGTATATATTTTTTCAACTGCCTGACATGAGCTGCTGTGTCTGTCGCGCCGCGGGCCAAATATGTCGTTCCTTCAAGCGTCGCAAGCATTTCAGGGACTTTTATCGGATAGCCCATTCCTGCCGGAAATTCCGGATCGCGGCCGAGCGGAGCCGTTGCAGCTTTCTGATGCACGAGCGTCGTCGGTGCCATCTGTCCGCCTGTCATACCATAAATGGCATTGTTGATGAAAATCGTCGTGAAACGTTCACCTCTGTTTGCTGCATGTACAGTCTCTGCCATACCGATGGCCGCGAGATCGCCGTCGCCCTGGTAGCAGATAACAAGATGGTCGTTGAGGATACGTTTTACGGCACTTGCCGCAGCAGGCGTCCGTCCGTGTGCCGGCTGAACGGAATCGAAATCAAAGTACAGATCCGCCCAGATAGCGCAGCCTACCGGATTCGTAATTACAGCTTTTTCCCTGAGCCCCATCTCGTCAACGAGCTCAGCAATAATGCGGTGAGCTACTCCGTGTCCGCAGCCTGCACAGTATTTTGTCTGTACGGGAATCAGCGAATCGGGATGTTTATATGTCTTTTTCATTTTTTTACTTCCTTTACGGTCAGTTTGATCCGCTCAAAAACTTCTTCCTCTGTCGGAATTATACCGCCCGCATGAGAAAGCAGACTGACGGGCACACTGTCATGCACCGCAAGCCGTACGTCTTCAATCATCTGCCCCATACTCATCTCGACGACAAGCACCGGTTTTCCGTTTTTGGAAATCTGTTCAAGCTCTTTGTACGGGAATGGCCAGAGCGTTACCGGCCGGAAAATGCCGGCCTTAAGCCCGTATTCTGAGGCAAGCTGTACCGCTCCCTGGCATACCCTTGCTGCTGTACCGTATGCGACAAGTATAATATCAGCATCTTTACAGTTATTTTCTTCAAAGCGTACTTCTTCAGCTTCTATTTTTTCATACCGTTTGTATCTTTCCCGTACCTGCCGTTCAAGTACTGCAGGATCAAGCATAATTGACGTAATGTGATGCGGATCCCGGTGCGTCTTATCCATGTGGCCGACNGTCCACTGTGATTTGTCTGCGNGAGACGCAGNATCTTTATATTCGGGAAGCTGGACGCTTTCCATCATCTGTCCGATTAAGCCGTCACCGAGAATCATTGCCGGCATCCGCCATTTATCTGCCAGATCAAACGCAAGGTACGTCAGATCAGCTGCCTCCTGTACGCTTTTCGGAGCCAGGACAATGACGTGATAATCACCGTGCCCGCCGCCTTTCGTTGACTGGAAATAATCGCTCTGTGCAGGTGCTATGGAACCAAGCCCCGGACCGCCGCGCACCATGTTTACATATACGCACGGCAGGTCTGCACCTGCCGCATAGGAAATGCCTTCCTGTTTAAGTGAAATTCCGGGACTCGACGAGCTGGTCATGGCACGCATACCAGTACTTGCTGCGCCGTATACCATATTGATGGCCGCAAGTTCACTTTCTGCCTGGATGAATATTCTTTTGTGCTCAGGCATATAACGCGCCATCCATGCAATCAATTCGTTCTGCGGCGTTATGGGATATCCGAAATACGCACCGCATCCCGCCCTGATGGCAGATTCAGCAATAGCTTCATTTCCTTTCATTAACGTACGATTCGGATTCACTTTTCGTCTCCTTCGAGTTCATACACTTCGATTGCCGTATCGGGACACACTTCGTAGCAGGAGCCGCATGCGATGCATACACCCGTCCCGTTTTCCTGTTTTCCGGCGAATAGAGCAGGAAACGTTCCTGCAGCGTTCGCGACTGTACTGATTGTAAGTACATGCTGCGGACAGGCCCGCACACAAAGATAACACCCTTTGCACCGCTGGTCGTCGATGATGATTTTTCCCTTTTTCATTCGCACTCCCATAAAGAATTACATAAAATAACTGTGCTGTTTTCCGTCAATGCTAGTTTGACACATTGACATTTTCAGTTTTTATGTTATATTGTTCTAAGCCCACATGAATTAGATGCTGTTTTCCGGAAAAAGTTGCAGTTTTGAGGAGTTTTTTTATGGCAATAGAAATTACTGCTACCGGAAGGTATGTACCGGAAAAAGTTTTGACGAACGACGATTTATCAAAAATGGTAGATACGTCAGATGAATGGATCCGTTCCCACACGGGAATAAGCAATCGACATATTGCGCGTGATGATCAGGCAACAAGCGATCTGGCATATGAAGCTGCCATGAACGTGCTGAAATCAGTTGATGCCGCATCGCCGGAGCAGGTTGCAGCCGGTCTGGATCTTATAGTCGTTTCCACTGCTACTCCTGACTATCCCGGATTTCCGTCAGTTGCCTGTATGGTTCAGAGCAGAATCGGCGCACATAAAGCTGCTGCTTTTGATATAACCGCAGGCTGTACCGGATTTATCTACGCTCTTGAGACGGCCTCATGCATGATGGCATCCGGCGGCAGAAAGACGGCGCTCGTTATCGGTGCGGATACGCTGTCCCGGATTACCGACTGGACTGACAGAAATACGTGCGTCCTTTTCGGTGACGGTGCGGGGGCAGTGTTGCTTGAAGCAACCGACGCACCCGTAGCAGGACCGCAGAAGAGGGGCGTTATACGTTCGATACTCGGTGCTGACGGTTCTGGTTCTGAATACCTTATGCTGCGCCGGGGCGGAACAAGAAATCCTTTCCTTAAAGGCGAAACAGTTGAAAAACCCGCGTATCTCGAAATGAACGGGCCGGCAGTCTATCTGTTTGCCGTCAACGCTGTTGCGACTACTATAAAAAAAATGCTTGACGCCGAAGGTCTCAGCATGGATCAGATAGCGCGCATCATCCCTCATCAGGCAAACGAACGCATAATAAGTGCAGCTGCAAAACGGCTTGGAATAGGCATGGACAAATTTTTCCTGAATATTGCAAAATATGCAAACACTTCGACAGCCTCCGTCCCGATTGCGCTCGACGAACTGGCTCACGAAGGTACGCTTAAAAAAGGCGATATCATCATGACTATCGGATTCGGAGCCGGACTGACGTACGGTGCTAATCTTATAGTCTGGTAGAAAAAAGCATACGCTTTCTGAAAAATGAGGAATTACTCCTAAACAAGTATGCAAAACTGCCGACAATGAGAGTATGAATACTTTTTCGAGAGCGGTCGACCTGCTGCACCGCGGTATGGATGCTGATACGCTGCGGTATCAGGTTTCGGCCAATAATATGGCAAACAGTGAAGTTCCGAATTTCAAACGCACAACAGTCAATTTTGAAAGCGAATTAAAGCGCGCATTTGAATCGGAAGAAGCTGCGAAAGACGGTTTCCAGCTTACCCGTACCGATGACCGCCATATCGCTTTGAATGAACCATATGACTACCGCGAAGTGCAGCCCCGGCGTGTCCTCGATTATACGACCACGTCGAAGGCGAACGGCAACAATGTGGATGCAGAGGCAGAAGCAATGCTCGTTCTTCAGACACAGATGCAGTACAAACTGCTTTCCCAGCTTTCAAATTTTGAATTTTCGCAGGTTAATACCGCGATGAAGAAATAGACGCACAAAAGCCATCCCTGGCTTTTGTGCTCTGAGAGTTCAGCGAAGCTGAACTCTCCTGGATGGGGCCGCCATCCTTGGCGGCAGGGGGAGTTCTGTTCGGCAAGGGGAGTTCGGGGCAGCAATGGGGGAGGAACGACCTCAGATGCGGGGGAATGAAGCGTTTTTTTTGATGTATAAGGAGCTGTAGTATGGGACTTTTTACCAGTATAAACGTTGCCGCAACGGGCATGAGCGCTGAACGACTGCGCTCGGACGTTATCTCAAACAATATAGCGAATGCTTCTACAACGCGCACTCAGGAAGGCGGTGCGTTCAAACGTTCTCGTGTCGTTCTTGAAGCAATCGGCGACAAGACGACGCAGTGGCGCAGTCCGTACAGTCCCGAAGATCTCGACAACGGTCCCGGAAAGGGCGTCAAAGTCCTTAAAATCGTAAAGGATACCGATACTGCCGGGCGGATGGTATATGACCCGACTCACCCCGACGCAATCAAATCAGGTCCGAACAAAGGATATGTTGAATATCCGAACGTCAATATCGTAAACGAAATGGTTGATCTTATTTCCGCTTCACGCGCATATGAAGCAAATTCAACAGTCATTGAAGGTGCAAAGGATATGTTTTCTGCCGCACTGGAAATAGGACGCTGATTCCTGTATACTAAGTTGTGTAAACAGTTTTTCTGCTGCCCTGTCCGGACGGCGGAAGCCGGGATTTGAGAGGTATTATGAAAATTCCTGAATTCGGTACATTACAGATGACCCGTACTGATCCTGCTCATACGGGAACGGCAAAGCTTTCAGATATTGCAGGCTCTCCGTTAAACGATATCCCTTCTGCAGCTGAAAAAGGTTCTGCCAAAACGCAACTTAATTTTGAAGACTATCTTCTCAATGCTATGAATTCCATGAACGGCCAGCAGGTTGATGTCAATAATCTTGAACAGAAAGTCCTTACCGACCCTGATTCAGTCGATCCTCAGGACGTGACAATTGCGATGGCCAAAGCCCGGATGTCGCTTAATCTCGCCCAGACAGTTATAGACCGTATTGTGACCGGCTGGAACGAAATCACGACGACGCGGTAGAATAGCATGTATAATAGAAGTTTCCGCTTTGCAGAATGATTTAAATGTGATATACTCTTTAATAATTGTTTTAACGATTCGTTCACGGGAGGGCACAGATGAACGAATGGCTTAAAAAGCTGACTACATCTATAAAAGATTTATGGGCAAAAGGTACAGTTGTGCAGAAGGTCATTCTGTTCGCTGTCATTGCCGCTGTAATCATAGCAATAATTCTCGCAACTACGCTTTCGGCAAAACCTACGACAGTGCGTCTCTTTAACGCGCCTGTTACCGATGTAACTGAGAGAACTAAAATTCTTGATAAACTGAGCGAGCAGAATATTACGGCCACGGTGACTGACGACGGATATATTTCTGTCGCAGACGACACGACAGCACGCAGGATGCGCGATGTCCTTATCAGTGAGGGACTTGTTCCTTCAAACATTGACCCGTTTGCAAGTTTTTACAACAGAAACTGGTCGACGACTGATGCGGAACAGAACGTTAAGCTCAAAAATGCAATCACGCAGACGGTGAAACAGCATATTGAAGCGCTCGATGACGTGACAAGTGCCGATGTGAATATAGTACTGCCCGACGACAAGCTTTTTTCCGCTGATGAAAACCCTGTTACGGCGAGTATAATTCTGCGGGTAAAACCAGCCAGTTCGCTGCTTTCCGACAGAAAGCGTATTCTCGGCATTCAGAAACTCGTGCAGATGGCCGTCGAAGGCCTGAAACCCGAAAACATAACAATAGCTGATGCGGACGGCAACATTCTCAACGATTTTGCAGGCATGGCCGACAGCGACCGTGTTGATCTTGTCGCAAAACAGCAGAAACTCATTCAAAAGCTGGAAACACAGTATCGCGCGAAAATCCTGAAGTCGCTTCAGAGTACGCTTACGTCCGACCGTGTACGCGACCTGGATATCAAGATTGATATGGATATGTCGAAGAAAACAAGCGATTCGACAATCTATTCTCCGATTGTAATAAAGAAAGACAATCCCGATACTCCGTACGATGATTCGGAATACCGCGATACGCTGCCGATTTCGCAGCAGACGGTAACAAAGGAATGGCAGGGAACGGGATATAATCCGGAAGGACCTGCCGGAACCGAAGGCCAGACGCCGCCGGTCTATTCTGATATGTCGAATGTTATCGGCAAATCTACAGAGACAGGCGTTACCCAGAACAATGTCGTAAATACGACAAAAACGCAGGAAGAGGTAAGTCCGCAGATCGACCGCATCACTGTTGCGGTGAACGTTGACGGTGTGTGGACTACGCCGAAAGATCCGAAAAATCATAATTATATTATTAACGACGACGGTTCAATCAAACGTGTTTATACACCCGTTCCGAAAGAAACGCTTGAGCAGCTTGCAAATTACGTGCAGGATGCTGTGGGATACGACAAGAGCAGGAATTACCGCGTTACCGTAACGAATATTCAGTTTGACCGTACAGCACAGTTCGCCGCTGAAGATACGGCCTATTTCAAGGCTCTTCAGACGCGCCGTACAATCCTGCTTGTGCTTGCTGCAATTGCAGTTGTGCTCATCGGATTTATCATTTTCCGTTTCGTGAGCAGGGAAATCGAGAGGCGCAAACGGATGCGGGACGAGGAACTGCTCAGAAAGCAGCAGGCTGCACGGGAGCAGGCGCTGTGGGATGCGAAAGAAGACGGTATGGAAGTCACGATGTCCGTCGAAGAGTCGCGCCGAGCGGAACTTCAGGAAAATGCAATTGCTATGGCAAAAGAGCATCCGGAAGATGTCGCGATGCTTATACGTACGTGGCTGATGGAGGAGTAAGACTATGGCAGAAGATGCAAAGGCTGCTGCAACATCCGCAGCCAAAAAAGACAACCCGAAGCCAATTCCGAAACCTGGCAGCCTGAAACCTGCAACTCCTGCTGGCGGAAAGAAAAATTCAAAAGATTATAAAAGCCTTACCGGGAGGCAGAAAGCTGCTATATTTCTGGTCTCACTGGGCAGCGATGTTTCAGCAGAAATTATGAAACACCTGCGTGAAGATGAAGTTGAGACGCTTACATTTGAAATCGCCCGTCTCGAAACCGTCGATGCGGAGTTTAAAGACGCTGTTCTTGAAGAATTTCAGGAACTGATGAATGCACAGAATTTCATTACGACGGGCGGTATCGATTATGCGCGCGAGCTGCTTGAAAAATCACTTGGCAGCCAGAAAGCAATAGATATTATCAACAGGCTTACAAGCTCACTTCAGGTACGCCCGTTCGATTTTATCCGCCGCACCGATCCTGCCCATCTTTTGAACTTCATACAGCAGGAATATCCGCAGACGATTGCACTTATACTTGCATATCTGGAACCGGGAAAGGCCGCCGTCATCCTGCAGAATCTGCCGGAGGAAATGCAGCCGGAAGTTTCAAAACGGCTTGCAACGATGGACCGTACTTCGCCTGATGTTCTGCGCGAAGTGGAACGGGTTCTTGAAAAGAAACTTTCCACGCTGTCGAGCGAAGACTACACGGCCGCCGGCGGTGTAGACAGCATCGTTGAAATACTCAACCTTGTTGACCGTTCTTCTGAGAAGGCAATCATTGAATCTCTGGAAGAAGACGATCCTGACCTGGCAGAGGAAATCAAGAAGAAGATGTTCGTCTTCGAAGATATTGTCATGCTCGACGACCGTGCCATTCAGAAAGTGCTCCGCGAAGTCGACACGCAGGAACTTGCAAAAGCCCTCAAGTCCGTCGATACGGAAGTACAGGATAAAATATTCCGCAATATGTCTAAGCGTGCGGCAAGCATGCTCAAGGAAGATATGGAATTTATGGGTCCTGTCCGCCTGAAGGATGTTGAAGAATCGCAGCAGAAAATCGTTTCTACAATCAGACGTCTTGAGGATTCCGGCGAAATTGTCATTGCACGTTCCGGCGAAGACGAACTTGTAACCTGATACCAGTGTATAGAGGAAGCTAATGGCTAAGACTGTGTTCCGCCCCGGCGAGATAAAAGCTCAAAAGGGCGAAGTAATGCTCAAACTTGTTCACGATTTTACACCTGCCGAAGAAGAGAAAGTTGACGATATCCCGGAGTTTAAGGGGCCGACAGCAGACGATCTCCGGCGGGAAGCTGAAATATTCAAAAAAAACTGGGAAATAGAAAAACAGAAAATGCTTGAGGAAGCGCAGGCTTCAGCCGATGCAATCGTGAAAAAAGCTGAAGACGCGGCATTTGCAGAAGTAAAACGGCAGACAGATCAGGCGAACATCATAAAAACCGATGCACAGCAGAAAGCTCAGGAAATTATTAAGAAAGCACAGGAACAGGCACAGCAGCTTATTCAGGACGCAAAAGTCCAGCAGCAGAAAGTAGAGTCTGATGCGCATAATAAAGGCTATGAAGAAGGTCATGACGAAGGATACAGGGACGGCGAGGACGAAGTTAACCGTCTGGTTGAGCGCATGCACACAGTACTTGATGCCGTCATGCAGCGCCGGGAAGAAATCCTCCGCGATACGGAAACACAGATTGTCGAACTTGTCATCCTGATGACAAGAAAAGTTGTTAAGATAATATCTGAAAATCAGAAGAGTGTCATCATGAGCAATGTGCTTGCCGCCCTTAAGAAGGTGAAAGGCCGCGGCGAAGTAACGCTGCGCGTAAACCTCGAGGATGTAAAACTGACAACGGAACATATAGACGAATTTATCAAGCGGGTCGAGAATATCAAGGGAATCACCGTAGTGGAAGATTCTTCCGTCGAAAAAGGCGGCTGCATTGTCGAAACTGATTTCGGCGCAATAGACGCGCGGATTTCGAGCCAGCTTACGGAACTTGAAAACAAAATCATGGAGATATCTCCGGTAAAGACTCTTGCCAAGTCCGATGTCATTACGCCGGATAATTCATAGTCCGGCAGATTGCGGGTGGAATCATGCGGTCATCATATACAGGGGAATTCAATTTTACAAAGTATCTCACGGCAGCGGAAGAGGCCGATCCGATTCTGTATGTCGGTCAGGTAACGGCAGTTAACGGCCTTGAAATAGAAAGCAGGGGACCGCGTTCCGTGATAGGCGAAATGTGCACGATAAAGCTGCCTGCCGGCGGAAAAAGTCTTATGGCAGAAGTAGTCGGGCTTGATAAAACGACGGTAAAACTGACCGCATACGGCGACACAAAAGGACTTGAAGTCGGATGTGAGGTCATCGCATCGGGGAGCGTGCTCCGCGTGCCGGTCGGCATGTCTCTGCTCGGCCGCGTAATTGACGCTACCGGTAAACCGTGCGACGGACTTGGTGAAGTGGTGCCCGAGGCATATTATGCAGCCGTAGCCTCTCCGCCCGATCCCATGAAAAGGCTTCCCGTTGACAGGCGTATTACTACAGGTGTGCGTGCAATAGACTCACTGCTTACAGTAGGCAAGGGGCAGCGGCTCGGTATTTTTGCAGGCTCAGGCGTCGGAAAATCAACGCTTATAAGCATGATTGCACGCAACACGAATGCCGATATAAACGTCATCGGACTTATCGGTGAACGCGGCCGTGAAGTACTTGATTTTATCAAGCGCGATCTCGGCAGCGAAGGTCTTAAGCGTTCAGTCGTCGTCATGGCGACAAGCGACCAGCCGTCAATATGCCGTCTGAGGGCAGCGTATGTCACGACGGCTGTTGCGGAATATTTCCGGGATCAGGGAAAGGATGTCATGCTCATGTTTGATTCCGTTACGCGGTTTGCCCAGGCTCAGCGTGAGATAGGACTTGCAAACGGCGAACCTCCGGCTCAGAAAGGATATCCGCCGAGCGTATTCGACATGATTCCGAAGCTTCTTGAACGGGCTGGTACGAACGACAAAGGATCCATTACAGCGTTTTATACAGTACTTGTCGACGGCGACGACATGAACGAGCCGATTACGGACAAAGTACGCGGTACGCTTGACGGCCATATCGTGCTTAACAGAAAACTCGCACAATCATACCATTATCCTGCAATAGACGTCCTGCAGTCCATAAGCCGTCTTTCAAAACGGGTGACGGGGAAACAGACACAAAAGGCGTGCGGAAAAATACGTTCCCTTATGGCAACCTATGCCAATAATGAGATGATGATTACGACCGGTATCTATCAGAAAGGAAATTCACCGGAAATAGACGAGGCGGTCGAAAAACATGGCGAAATTGAAGCTTTTTTGAAGCAGGAAGAATACGAAAAATGCCCGATGGAAGACACGCTTGCAAAAATTGCCGACCTTTCCGGCGTAGACATCCCGCAGGAAGAATTTATCGAAAACCCCGCGGCGGAAATCCCGAGCACGGCCCAGATTACCGATGCTCAGACAGACTGAACGTATGAAGAAATTCAGTTTTCAGCTTGAAGATGTCATGAAATACCGGGAATTCCTCCAGAATGAGGCGGAAACGGAACTGGGAAGGGCTCTGGCCGTAGAGCATGCCATTCAGACAAAACTTGATGACATCGGACATCAGAGTGTTTTTGTAAAAAACAGGATGAAAGGTTCGACAGACTTCAATGCTATAAATGCCGCCCACAATTTTTACATACTGCTTGACCAGCAGAAAGAGTACCTGCTGAAACAGATGGCGGAAGCAAAGCTTGTATCCGAACAGAAACGGAAAGCGTTACAGGACGCAATGCAGAAAACAGAAGCCCTCCACAAACTTCGTGAGCGGCAGCTTGCCGAATATCACGAAGAAGAGAACAAAGAAGAAGAGAATGCCGCTGACGATATTGCGACTTTCCGCATTCTGAAATAACGGCTCGTATTTCCGTTTTAATAATGAAAAGCGCTTCCCCCTATAAATTCCCTCATTATTGAACGCGGCGGCACGGCTGTCGGTGCAATCGGCGAAAAATTGTTAAGAAAACTCAGCAGTCTGCATGCTTCGGAATATTCCTTCTGCATAGGATTTACGCAGCGGAGCAGGGGTTCCGCATACACTTTCAGGACGGCAAGTTCATAATCAAGCGCCGTGTTGAGAATTGCGTCCGCATTATTCTGGAAAGGAAAGATGTGTTCCTGCTCACCCTTTTGAACGCTCGGCCACATTGAAATTGTATTGGCAGCACTTTTACCGCGGAACTGGGCATCGCGTACGATACGCCGTATAAGCCTGTTGTCGCTTGTGGAAATACGGTTATGGTCGTCAAGGTTAAGCTGCGTCAGCGCCGACAGATAAATCTTAAACTTAAGTCCGCTTTGGATGCGCGGAGTGAGTTTGTCGTTCAGTCCGTGTATTCCTTCCATGATGAGGATATCGTTCGCATCAAGATGCATTTTGTTTTTATCTTCATAATATCGTTCGCCGTTTGCAAAGTTGTACGACGGGATAGTTACTTCCCTTCCGGCGAATAAGTCGAGCAGGTTGTCGTTTATAAGGGAAATATCAAGCGCTTCAAGGCATTCGTAATCATAATTACCATCTTCGTCTTTCGGATTTCTATCCCTGCCTACGTAATAACAGTCAAGACTTATCACTTTAGGCTGATAGCCGATTGCCTCCAGCTCCAGTGCAAGCTTTTTTGCCGACGTCGTTTTGCCGGAGCTTGACGGTCCTGCAATGAGCACGACGCGCACTTCGCCGCTTTTTGCGATTTTGTCGGCAATGTCAGCGAACTGTTTCTGCTGGAAAAGTTCCGTTATTTCCACAAAGTCATTTATTCTCCGCTCGTTGATAAGCTTGTTGAGGGAAGCTGCCGACGTAACGCCGATACGCTTTCCCCATTCTTTGTAACGGCTGTATATTTCGAACAGTTTCGGCTGATCGACAAATGCCGGCAGCGATTCCGGAGCGGACGATTTGGGGAAGCGGAGCAGAAAACCCTTACCGTACGGCATGAGATCAAAAATTTTGAGGAAGCCAGTAGACGGAACGAGCGGCCCGAAGTATAAATCGGAAAATCCGTTTATCGAATTGATTCGTACCCGCGGCGGACAGAAATAGTTGAGCTGCCTGCGTGTTTCCGCAAGCCCCAGCCCTTCAAAAAGCCTGATAGCTTCTGCATACGAAAGAAACTGCGTATTGATAGGAAGATTGCTCATAACTATAGAACGCATTTCAGCTTCAAGCGCAGTAATTTCCTCTTTTTCAACAGTCTTACCCGTTTCAAGCGTGTAATAATATCCGTAGCCAAGGCTGTGGCCGCAGAGCAGACGGGACAGAGGGTACAGTTTGTGTGCAGCAGCCGCAAGCATAAGGCAGAGCGACCTGCGGTAGACGAGCGCACCGTCTTTGCTGCTGTCAAGAACCGGTTCAAGATTTGAATTGATTTCCAGTCGCTTATCAAGAGAATTCACTTCGTTATTGACGCGTACCGCAAGGATATGCTCTGCACGTTCCGTGAAATTCGACAAAAGCGTGTTAATTGGCGTCCCGTAAGGGACTATAACTGTTTTTCCTGACGGAAAAGAGACCGATAATGTACTTTCCTGCATATTAATCGGTACCGGAATTGTATATATCCGGGTACCTTTTACCTCTCATTATCAGAATGTAATTGTATATAATTCAATAAAATAATAGCAGACAGTTATTGTTGCGTCAACTGCAGCAGGTAAAGAAGGAGGCAGAGGAGCTGATACCGGAAGGATTACAGCCAGAGAATGCCGTGTGTTCATGAAGGCATCTAAGTAAAATAGTTGACAAATGGATTTTTTTAACTGATACTGTAATTAAGATAAAATTATAATAATTATATAAGGTACCATTGTGAAAAAAATAATAGTGTTCTGTTTTTGTCTGACTGTCATGTGCGTAGGTTCCTTTTCGCAGGAAGATTCTGTTATAAGGTCCGGAAATGGATATATATGTACATTATCCGTAAACAGCGGAAATTATTATATACAACGTACTTATGATGGTAATGACAAGATCTGGCACAGCAGTATTGATGATTTCAGTTTAAATAATGCAGAAATCTCTATGCAGGCTCAGGGGCATGATATTTATGGCAGCTTCGATTCTTCGATCACTTTTGAGGGTTTCATTAATAGTAACAAGACTGAATATGTCGTAGAGGGCAGTTATTCCGGGACTGTCGGTCCTAAATCCAGTATGAGTTCATTTAGTGGAGATATAAATGAAGTTTTTGATTGTCCTCTTGATGATGATCCTCCTGTCTGTACCATAACCGATAAACAGGGTAACTGCAGGATTTCCGGTTCTTCAATTTATTGCAGTGGTACGACAGCCTCTATTTCGTATTCTTTTACAGATGCAGGATGCGGTTTGAAAAATGTAAAGGGACTACAGGATTCAAGTTATAGAGAATGTTCTGCAAGCGGCATTGTCGACATACATGAGGCTGATGAGAATCATACGCTCTGTTTTATTGCCAGCGATAACCTGGGCAACGAAACCGATGTCACATATACCGTATATTTTGACACTATAAAACCTGAAATATATATCCGTCAGGATACAATTCCTTCCGGAGGATACGGTTATGCAGGAGAGACAACAATTGAAATTTCAGCTTCAGATGCTGGTTCCGGAATAAACAGCGATACGTTCACAATAATAAAAAACGGAACCGCATATTATATTAAGCCGGATAATTCCGGAGTTCTTCTTTCAATGGACGGTGCTTTATGGAAATCTTCGGATGAATTTTATTTTGAATCAGACACGAACAATTATTATCTGACATTCAACCGCACAGGAGAGTATGCGCTGTCGTTCAGCATTCAGGATAATGCGGGGAATCCGGCGCAGACAGAAACTGAAGGTTTTAAAATTCTGGATTCTGCAATACATATATCTGTTGGGGCTACAGGCTCGGGAACGTATACTGCTGATGGTTATTTCAGAAGTATGACTTTTCTTGCTTCTTCGGAAGATGATAATAACGGGCTTGATTCTTCCTCGTGGCAGTATTCTGTAGACGGCGGTACGAGCTGGAGTACGGCATCAAGCAGTTCTGCTTCTGTGACGGTGGACAGCGACGGTACTTATAAAGTTGAATTCCGGGTAAAGAACAGTGCAGGTAAAACATTTTATTCGGATACATATCCTGTAAAAATAGACAACAGCGCACCAGTCATAAAATTACTGGATGAAGATGGTAATGATTATGTAGAAGGAAAATGGTGCAAAGAGAGTGTGTATATTCTTGTTTCTGATGGAATTTCGGGAATAAATATAAAATCTTTTACAACAGATTGCGGCACGGCAGAAATACGCATTTCGGAAATAGATGCAGGAAAGTATGCATGTACTTTATCGAATGATGGATGTCATGCAGTTTTTGTGGAAGTGGCGGACAATGCAGGAAATTTTTCAGAGTGGATGTTTTCAATCTGTATTGATAAGGATGCAATTCCTGCAGAGGATATTTCTTATTCAGGCACATTCAGTACAGGAACGGATGCTTACAGGACCCTGCTGGGGACCGCCTCTGATGGTTCTCTCGACGGAAATATACAGAAAATCTCTGTTTCCGCAGCAGATCAGGAATCCGGATGTCAGGCGGAATCATTCGACTGCTGTCTGGCGGCAGGGACACTGACGGATGCTCAAATAAAGAATAAGACATATACAACGGCATATGAATGGTCCGGGAACTTTTCAAGCGGAAAAAATGCCGGAACAGCCGGAATAAATGTTCAGGATGTTAAACAGGGAACATATACGTTACTGCTGTACGTAAAAGATGAAGGCGGAAAGATTTCTGTAAATTCAAAGAGCATCATCATAGCCCGTGGGGTTAATAAGCCCGACTCGTCCTGGTTTGACGTATCATTTGACGGGACAGAACTTATTTGTAAAACGACTTCTTCAATTCCGAGGGGAATAACGGTATGCCAGTATCATTCAAAAGCTGCGTCTGTAAGCGGTATGCTGCCGTCTGTTGTTGCTGACTCCATATATACAAGTAAGTCGGAAAAAACTGAAGGACTTTACGAAGCTTATCTTGCAGCTGTCGATGCATACGGGAATCATGCATCTGTGGATTTTTATGTACTGTATAATGTAGCCGAAGATGCGGCATCTGCTTTTATTCTTGCCGCCCGCGCTGATGATATTATCATAAATATAAATTCGTCGCAGGAAAAAAACAGTCTTAAACCTCTCATATTTTCCGACGATGTGAGCGGTGAAAAACAGAATATCAGAAGTGTCAGTGTATATGTCGTCAATACAAATTCTTTTGAATACGAATTCATTACAAATCAGGCCGTTATGTGGAAAGTATACAGCGACTGGTTTGGGGAGCAGAATTCAAATTCACAATATAGTACAGACATGAGCGGAACGATTTCTTTCGGCGGAAATGAAGAGGGAAAGATATACCCTCTCCATATAGAGATGCTTACTCAGGATAATGAAACGAAAAGTAAAGTCATTTACGTGCGGTATAACAAGGCTCCACTCATTACGGCTGCAGATGACCTTTTTGTCGTTAATCCCGGTCATAGTAAGAATATAACTGAACTTGTTTCCGTAAGCGACGGTGATGAAAATATTCCGGGAGATTATCCTCTTACATTTATATGGGATCCCTGCAACGGGACTGAAGCTCTTTCCTGGACGGGAGGAGACAACAGCGGAGAAGTGCTGGGAGACGGAACTGAAAAGTCCGTACGCTATATGCAATCCTCCGAAAAAGCGCAGACAAGCAATTATACCGGAAAACTTACCGTCACCGACAGATACGGGAAAAGTTCTTCTGCGGATATAAAAATACGGGTGGTAAATACACAACAGGGAACGCTGCTTGTAAACGAATATTGGACTGATACGCAGCAGCTGACGGGAACGGTACTGGTTCCTGGAAATATACAACTGACGCTTGACGATTGTACCGTGACAGCTGGCGGAATTATGAATGAGAATAAGAAAAGATATGACGGGGGAATAACTGTTGAGAAAGGCGGAACCCTGTTCATTGCCGGTACGGCTGCTTCGATACTGCAGTCGGATGACAGTTCAATAAAGTGGTACGGCCTTAAGATTGCGGGAACGGTCAATGGCTCTGCAATACAGATTAGTAATGCGGAACGGGGAATCAGTATGCTGCCTGAATCCCGGATACAGCTTGAAAAGGTTTGCATTTCAGACTGCACAGCAGGTATACACATTCTCGGCGGGACTCTGAAAATTCAGGATGCGGAGATTACTCATAATAAAGAATACGGAATAAAGTGTGAAACGGACTCTGTTCCTGCTATACAGAATCTTGTCCTGAAAAACAACGGAAAAGAGTATTACATAAACGGAATTATAAAACAGGAATAGAACGATGAAAAAAAATCTTGCATTAGTATTACTGACACTTCTGACCGCGGGAACGCTTTCTGCATATGAATATACATCAAGCGGAAATGTGCGGAAAGGCCGCGCAGCCTGGATGGTTTCGGACGGAAATACGGAAACAGCCTGGCAGCTTGCAGAAGGTGAGACTGACGGCTTTATAGAAATAAAGGGAAGTGAGGAAACTAAATCAAGCGTACTGATTGACTGTGACCTTCCCGGAGATTCCGAAATACAACTGTATTCGGCAGGAGGAAAGGGGTACAGACCGGTGAGCGGTGCTGTGCTCAGGGGTGCATATAAAGGTTCTGCGGAACTGCACCTTCCCGGGGATTCAAGAGCTTCTTCCGGAATAAGAGTCTGCGTCAGCGGAAAGAATGCAGCCGGAGTAAAAATAAAAGAGATTGCTTTTGAAATAAAGGAATACGAAGGGAAAGAAGAAAATATAAAACCTGCTTCATATTTTTTCAATCTGAAAGAAGAAATCAGTATGAAAGCAGACCGTCTCTGGGACGGAAAAACAGAAGGTCCCTGGTTCGAGCCATTATGGTACATCCCGTGGGATGTAAGTTCTGAGAAAAGTGTAAACAGAGCAGATGAAATATTCGGCGGTACCGGATATCCTTCCGGAAATGCACAGATTGTCTGGAATCTCGACGGAAAGTATGCAGTGAATAAAATCCGTGTCTTCGTGCTCTGCGGGTGGCGGAGTATAAAATTTGAGGCTGCGTCGGGAGACACTTGGACTGAACTTGGTGTTATAGGTCCTTCAAATCTCAGGGCCGGAGACTGGAATGAATATGAATGTGCGCAGACGGTAACCGATAAAATACGCATTACATTTCCGGGTGGCTGGGAACAGGCGCGTTTTATAACCGAAGCGGAAGTGTACGGAGTACGGCAGGAAGGTCAGGAAAAGGCCGGCTGCGGTCCGGAAGCCCTTTCATGCATCTGCAGTGAAAGTTCATACAGGGTATATGAAATAAACCGGACCCGGCAAAATGCGGATTTCAAAGTCTGCGTTTATGGAACGAGGGAAAGCGCTCCCGATGTTTTTATTGATGATTCAAAACTGGAATGTGTTTCTTCTGAAGTATGTAATGGAAACGATGTTTATACATTCAGGACGGAAGAACGGGAACTGAAAAATGAATTTGAATATCTTTCCGTATATGACAGTGATATAGAAAGCGTGCTGTTTACGGAAAGCTATCCTGAAGCGGGAAAGGGTGCGGATGACGGCATTCAGCTGGAACTCTGGAGGCCTGTCGACAAAGACGGAGCATGGAACGGAAGTATTGTCGGCTGGACAGGAAATTCCCTGGACATTGTAACAATAAACGGCAGAGCGGTAAGCCGTTCCGACAGAATGTTCTGGCTTGGGACACAGTGGATTCCGTTTGAAGATGTTTCCGGAAAACTCCTTGTACAGGACAGAAACGGACTTGCGCTTTTTGAGAAGACATTTGATGTAAAAGGCGGGGATATTCAGAAAGGCGGAAAGCTGCTTTGCGGAGAGCAGACTGAATATACTGATTCGGATACCTATACAGTAAACGGCACTGTTAATTCGCCGTATGCGGTCTGCTCTGTAAACGGCAGTACTATTTCCGTTGCTTCCGATTTACGTTTTAAAAGCGCGATACACATTCGTCCCGGATACCAGAAAATCATCATAAAAATTGCAGAAGGCGGAAAGACGACAGCCTTCTGGACGAAAGAAATCGTCAGAAGTTCTGATTCTTTATGTATAGAAACAGACTGCCCTGACTCGGGAATCAGTATTCGTACGGATACATATGAACTAGAAGGGAGAGTTTCAAATTCAGACGGGAACGTCCGTATAGTTGTGAACGGTTCCGAATCGGAGAATAACGGCGGCCGCTTCAGACAGACAATACAGCTTGAAGAAGGCCGGAATGAAGTAAAAATAAAAGCAGTCGACGGGCACGGACGAACCGCTGAAAAAACGCTTGTCATAACGAAAGATACAACGGCTCCTGAGATAAAGGTTAGTTCACCTGAAAATAATTCCTATATGTCCAGTTCGTCGGTAAAACTGCAGATTGACGGCGGGGAAGAAGGACTGTGGTACAGCATCAACGGAAGTGCACCGGAATTCTGCAGCGGCAGCACGTTTGAGAAAGAGTATGAACTTGCGGACGGTACATATGACTGGACCGTTACGGCCTGTGACGATGCACAGAACGTCAGTAAGCCTGTGTCTGTTCATTTTACGGCGGATGTAACTCCTCCTGAAGAATTTGAAATCGTACCCCGCATAAAAACAGATGCGGATTCATGGCAGGCAGAGAATGATACAATACTGAATTTTAAAGCAGAAGATGCCGCTTCCGGCATTGCATACTATGAATATACACTGGACGGGCAGAACTGGACTGTCTGCGAATCACCTCTTGAACTGTCCAATCTGCAGAACGGAAAAACTTCTGTATTCGTGAGGGCTGTCGACAGGTGCGGAAATATACGTCTTGAGACTACAGATATTTATACGGATACAAGTGCTCCGGAAGAATTTGAACTGACGTCTGATGCAGCGCAGGGAAAATGGACGAACAACAGCAGTCCGGTTTTATATTTTGAAACAACGGACAGCGTAAGCGGAATCAAAAAATATACGCTCCGGATTGATTCGGGAACAGAAAGCGAATGGAAGAGCGGACTCGTACTTGGTCCTCTTGCAGACGGGAAGCACAGCGTTGTAGTGAGGGCGTATGATTATGCGGGAAATTTCAGCGCAGCCTCTTTTAACCTCTGGACTGATTCAAGCCGTCCTGAGAATTTTAAATGCAGTTTCGACGTCGACGGATGGACAAATAATACAACACCCCAGGCCTCATTTTCTGCCGAAGATGCTGCCAGCGGAACGGCTTATTACGAATTGAGCACTGACGGAGGTGACTATGTAAAAGTCACAAGTCCGTATACGTTCAGCGCGTTTAAAGACGGAACGCACTCTGTAAAATTCCGTATAACGGACAATGCGTCTAACGTCCTTGAAAGCCCGGAATATACACTATACATAGATGCAACCCCTCCTGCAGCTGTTTCCGTCTGCCGTCTTATTCCCGGCAACGGAACTATGCAGGGCGTGTGGCAGACAGCAGACGATGATATACTTGCATATCACATAATCTGGAATACAGACGGAACGGACGAACTTATAACGCAGAGTGAAACGACAATAAAACGCAGCGGTATAAAGAACAGCACCCTTGTAAAAATGAGCGTTCAGGCAGAGGATCGTGCGCACAATTACGGACCGGTAACGGAAGCTGTCATTTCAGCGACCGGGCTTGCAGTAAAAAAACTGGGCACGGAAGCCACTACGGTTGAATATGAAAATATAAAGATGACCGTTCCTTATCAGGGAGACGACAGTACTGTAAAGGCTGTCCTTATACAGGAAGTACAAAGCAAGACGCTTCTGGAGAAAAGCGTCAATCCCGTGCTGAGCCCTATTTATTCGTTTACGACGCTCGACAAGGATGGTGAGAATCTGGTCGAAAAAAATCACGAGATTTTTGCGAAACCCGTCAGTGTTGAAATGCATTATGATGATTCTCTTGTCCCTGCGGGATATCCCGAAGGAATCCTTGATGTCTATTATTACAACGAATTCTGGGGGAAGTGGTTTAAAGTAGATAAAAACAGGATAGATACGGAGAATAACGTCATATACTTTACGACGTCACATTTTACGGACTTTGCGATACAACCTACATTGAAAGAAGACTTTTCCGCTGAAAGTTTAAAGGATGCCGGACATGCGTACGGCAATACGGAAAGCAAAGTGGATGATGTTACCGTTTCCCTTGAAAGCGGAACCATGATGACAGATGTTACCGAGATGGTCATAAAAGGGAAAAACGGATTTGAGTTCCCCATAAAGCGAGTGTATGATACACAGACAGCCCGTTCCGACAGCCCTATGGCTGTGTGTGATACTGATGTATATCATAATATAGGGAATAACGTTTTTTTGAAATCCAGTTCAAATTCCGTTTCTGATAGGAATGCACAGGATACGTATTATTCCCTTGGAGTAGGCTGGAGACTTAGCATTCCGTATATGTATAACAACACAGGTTCTGTTTATGTAAAACTTCCGGACGGTTCGTCCTATTCCACTTCGTACATGAAGGGAATTTCCTTTGACGTAGAAAAACATGTCTGGGTATTAGAGAATCACTTCGGGGAAGATTTTACCCTTGAGCTTATCGGAGGAAACAAAGTCTACGATGATTATACACTGACGGTGAATGTCGAAACTGTATTTTTGAAAGATGCTCTTGAAGCCTTTGGTTTGGGAACAGAGCTTAAGACGACTGTTGTTGCCAGAAATGTAGGTGAAATTTCATGGACACGATTTACGGGCGGAAAGCTCATTATGAAGGACGGGACCAGTTATTATTTTGATAGATACGGAAGAACTACAAAAGTTACTGATAGTTCCGGGGACAATTCGCTGGAATTCAGTTATAACGGGCTGGATGTAGAAATCGTATGTGCAGGGGGCACCAGCGTAAAAATTGAGCATGATACAGACAATCTTATGATTGATCGTATCATTTCCCGTGATGAGACAGGAAATGAGCGCTGTTGGGAGTATAAATATGACAATTATGGACTGAATCCTGTTCTATCCGATTGCAGTGCTGAACAAGGGCAGCGTTGCTATTCATTCCTTGTTTCAGGAACGGATCCAGAAGGGAGACTGTCTGAATACGGATATACGCTTGATGGTTCTCTTGGACATATTGTGTTTTGGTCTGACTCAGGAATGTATCCGAAAAACAACACAACAGGCTTTCTTGTTCCGTGCCTTATAAACCGCGTAAAAACTCCAGGGGGTAAAGTGTATGATATTAATTATAAAATCTTGACTTTATCAATTGTACCAAGTATTGAGGAGTATAAAATTCTTCCAGATTCCATAACAGCAGAAAGTTCTGGTAAATCGCAGATAACATCATATATATATGAATGTGAACAGGTAGATACTGGTTATTTGCACGATAAATATTTTATATCATCTGGTTCCGTTGATGACGGCAGAACTATTACGACCAGCAAGTTCAGTGCTGTAACCCCCCGGCCTTCTTCAATTGGAAGTGATCCTGTTTGGGGTATGCTGATTTCTTCATTTGAAGCACCAGCACTGTTCTTTCATATTGATTCAAGTACGCAAACGCTGTTTACAACCGGTGAGGTTTATGAAACCACAGACTATACATGGGATGAAACCTACTGGAGAATCTTAAAAGAGGAAATTACTCATGAAGGGCTGACGAAAACCAGAAGCTATGACTATGATGACTGGGGGAACAAAACAGAGGAAACAGTTTATAGCGGAACTGAAGTATTAAAGGAAAAATCAAAGTATTACGGGGCAACAGCGCAGTCCTCTCTTTCCGTTCCCTATCCATACCCCGACACGGAGGAACAATCTGTTTCAGGATGTAAGAACCTGCTTGTTGCCCGTTCCGTATATGATGGAAAAGGCTATACATACACGGCAAATGCATATGATTCAGTGGGTCGCAATGTCTGGAGCGGAACTGTTAATGGCGACCACTGGGCTGCGAAAAAAACTTCTTATTATGACGACAGCACTGATCCAGTCATAAAAGGCCGTGTAAAAAGCACAACATCTCCGTCAGGGCAGATTACGGAATATACATATGAGCATACTGATTCCGACTGTATGATAACTGCTGTTTCAAAAGATGTTCCGGATGCAGAGGGAAATAAAACCGATATAACCACTTCGAAAATGGAAAGTCTGTATACGGGAAGAATTACTTCAGAGGCGGACGGAAACGGAAATACGACGTATTATACCTACGATAAGATAGGCCGACTCAAGGCAAAAGAGATGCCGGGGGCTGTAATTGATGATATAGTCTATGATGACACAAATCATACAATTTCGGTTTATCACGACAATGATTATACAAAACCGTATGAAATCTATTACTATGACGGCAACAGCAGCCTGACACAGCTTGAAAAATGCAATTACAGTACTGCAGGTAATGGAACTCCCGGATCAATAAGCGCAGTTCTTGGCTATGATGAATACAACCGCGTCGTTTACTTCAAGGACTGGAACGGCAACAGAACACAGTTTGCATACGATCAGCTGGACAGGCTTGAGAAGAGGGAGAATGCCGATGGGAGTGTACGTAGTATAGCATACGATAATAATGTGCGTACCACAACAGATGAGAACGGCGGCATTATAAAGGAAGTGCTTGATTTTGAGGGAAAGACAAAACAGGAAACAAAGTATATTTCTTCAATGGAAACTGCGGTAACACGTACGGAATATGACGGCAGGGGGAGGATTGTTTCGGTTACGGATCCTCTCGGACGGCTTACATCGTATGAATATTCGGTATTCGGAGATGTCTCGAAGATAACAAAGGCTGCCGTTACTGCATATGAGAACGGAGCGGTAAAGACAGTCGTACCTGTAGAGGTTACGGAATACAATGACGACGGACTTGTATTTGCAAAGAGCACCGGCAGTACGGGAAATCTCCGTACGGTAACATACAGCTACGACGGGCTTGGACGTCTCCTTGAAGAAGAAAGCGGAACAGGAAAAAACATCCGTACAGTGATATACGGCTATGATAATGCGGGTAACAGGCTATCCCTGACGGACGGAGAAGGGAATAAAAAGACCTGGACATATACCGTGCGCAATATGAAAGCGACGGAAACTGATGCGTGCGGCAACACCACAAGTTATGAGTACGACCGAAACGACAATGTTATAAAAATGACAGACCCGCGTTCCTTCAGTGCGGAATACAGTTACAACGACTATAAAAGGCTTATATACGCAACCGTTCCCGAAGTTCCGGGTACGGAAGGACGCGGCGAAATACGCATAACGTACGATGCGAACGGCAACGCACTCTCGGTGACGGCCGCCGACGGAAAGATAACGCAGTGGGAATACGACAGCCGTAATCATAAAATCAGCGAAACACAGAAAGGCGGAGCAGGCAGTACGGATATAACGAAATCATGGACATACGACAGGAACGGAAATGCGCTTACGGAAACAACAGGCAGTGCCGTAACGAAGAATGTCTATGATGAAATAAACCGTCTGATAAAGACGACGAAACCAGACGGCGAAACAGCTGAAAATACATACGACAAAGCAGGACGGATAACTCTGACAAAAGACAGTCAGGGGTATTCGACAAGTATGGAATACAATTCACTTGACAAACCTGTGATGGTAATGGATGCCCTGCATAACGTGACGACCATGCGGTATAACGTGTGGGGAGACGAGACGGTTCGGACCTCAGCAAACAATACCGGAAGCGGTGACCAGACATGGGACAGGACATATAATGACTGGAGTCAGGTATTGTCGGAAAAGAACAACGCAGGTCAAAGCTGGAGCTATGAATACGACAAACGGGGGCTTACCGTAAAGGCCGTTGACCCGAATGGAACGGAAACGGATAAGGTTTACGATAAAGCAGGCCGTGAAACGGAAGAGACAAAGACAAACGGCACAACGGTAAACACAAAGAGCTGGACATATGACGAAAGCGGCTTTATGTATGCCGCGTATGACAACGGTGTGGCGACATATATAAACTATGAGGGAGGGGTATATACACCGAACGCATGGGATGCAATTTCCAGTTACGAAACAGAAACAGGCGGCAGGACGCTTTCCACTGCGTATACTTATGACAGAGGACTGCGGCCGCTGTTAGTCTGGTATCCAGACGGTCAAAGCACAGGGTATGCATACAACGGACTGGGGCAGCTTACCGGTATAGAAGGTTATGCTTCAAACGGACGGTACGATAACGCCGGACATCTGACGCAGCTTTTTGCAGATGACGGATCATCCCGGACAGAAAACTGGGATGCCGCAACAAACCTGCTTACGGATTACAGCTGGAACGTGAGCGGAAAGACTGCAAGAACCATTTCATGGGACACCCGGGGAAACATCACTGGGATAACGAAAGACGGTTACGGTAATACATATACCTATGATGCACTAAACCGCCTTGTGCAGGAACAGGACGGACATCCTGTAGACGTATCGAGTAAATCGGCAGCTCAATACGGAGCCGTAACCCGTGACGTTGACGGAAATAAAGCACTGGACAAAGGCCTTTCGGAAAGTACGGTACGGTTTGATTACTATGCATCGAGCATAGGGCTTGATCTGAAAGCAGTACGGAAAGTCACAAAGATAGAACTGACGGGAAAGAGCCGCAGAATCAACAAAGACAGTGTGGAAGTATATACAAGTACCGACGGAACGGAAAGCCGCTGGACAAAAGCAGAAGGCATAACATTTGTTCCTTCAAAGGACGGAACGACCTTACTGTTTGCGGAACCCATAGAAGCACAATACCTGAAGGTTCACAGCATCTGCGACGAGCGTGATGAAGAATATGAACCTGTAGACAAAGCAACCGTGAGAGGAACACCTGCACAGCTTGTGGAAGTATATTACACAGCGGACGGAGAAGACATCACGTGGACATTCGACGCAAGGGGCAACAGGCTCACTGAACAGAAGTACGCAGGCGGAGTATCAGAAGGAAATACAGCGCTTGAATATTATGATTACAGCGACCTCATAAAGAGCCGCGGCACATGGCAGTTCAATTACGATAAGAACGGGAATATGATTTCGCGCGGTACAGACGGAACGTGGAACGGAAGCAGCTATACGTGGGCCTCCGACAGCGGAGAACTGTGGGAGTACGGATATGATTTGTCGAACAGACTGATTTCCGTAAAGAAGTCTGCTGCGGGAACAGACGGGCTGAAAGAGATAGCAGCATATGTATATGACATCCGCGGGCTGCGGGTGGAAAGCATAAAGACAGGTTCTGCGGATGAAGACGGCAGTTCTGCGACGGACAGCGGTACGACGACATACTATCAGTACGGCCTGAACGGAGAACTGTTGTGG
>WSSedB1CaDRAFT_10000055_pt1 | contig 59260 bp, 57 predicted proteins | sample WetSurSB1Cattail_FD_9460 | JGI IMG/M metagenome (IMG submission 9460)
ATCACGCTTGTCTTGATGCTAGTTTATGAGCATTACAATTCGAAACAGAATATAATAGAGTTGGTAAGTAAAAAGAATACAGCCGTGCGTTGGATTATTTATTACGTATTAGCTTTTGCTTTGTTTACGATGGGAGGATTTAATACAGATACTTTCGTATATCTGCAGTTCTAAAAATATAGATAGTGGGAAATATAATGAAAAAAAATAAAAGATCTTTTATTCGGAAATGCTTGTGGCTTATTATACCGTTTTCAATTATTTTGGTTGTTTATTTTGTAAGCGATCCTTTCATGGTTATAAGAAATTATAAAAGATATGATAAATCCTGTTTTCTTTTGAATGAACACCATGTTGGGTGGCAAACTTATATAAACAATCGCGATTCGGTGCATTTCAATTCTTTTATTCTAGGTAACTCATGCACAATGGCATTTAAATGTTCTGAATGGGAGAGATACCTGGATAAGGGAGACAGAGCAATTAGGCTATTTGGAAATGCAGAACGTTTGACAGCTGTTTATAAGAAATTAAAAGCATTGGACGTAAGTCATGCTACGATAAAGAATATTCTTCTGATAGCTGATGAAAGTCTTTTGAGAAAGACTCAGATCAATGAAACTGCCAGTTTTGTAATGCCTCCTGCAGAGTCGGGGATGAGCGATTTTGAGTATCAAATGTGTTTCATACAATCTTTTTTAACTCCAAAATATTTGGTACCTTATTGTGATTATAATTTATTCCATCACTATAGGCCTTACATGAAAGGAGTCATTAATCGCTACGGCGTTTTTCGTAATCCAGTGAATTGTGATTTTAATAATCCACGAGAAAAAGAAATAAAGATGAAACATGAGCTATACTGGGTTGAACATAAAAAGGAATTTCCAAGAAGAGATGCAAATCATAAAGAGGCTAAACGAGTGATATATGATTCTCAGATAAAATTATTGAAGGAGATTGAAGCTCTATTTTGCAAACATCATGCAAATGTAAAAATAGTGCTAAGTCCTGATTATGATCAAATGAAACTAAATCATGTGGATTTAAAAATCTTGCAAAGTATATTTGGCAAAGCAAATGTGTATGACTTCACAGGTGTGAACGAATTCACCCAAGATATTCATAATTTCTATGAGAGAGAGCATTATCGCCCCATTCTAGGGGAAAAATTGTTGCATCAGATTTATGGAATGCAACGCTGGTAGAATGGTAATGAAAAAAGCAGTATAACTGATAGAATATACTGCTTTTTATATCATTTATGATGTCATTGATTATTCTCTGCTAGCTTTGTAAGGGCTTTTCTATCAATTTTTCCGTTTACGTTCAACGGAAATTGGGGGTCATACACGATGATTGAAGGAATCATATATCCGGGTATTTTAGATTTTAAATAATTGAGTATAGAAGCAGAATCTTTTTTATCATCTTCAATACATAATGCTATTTCCGCACTTCCTGCTTGGTTAGTAAATGCTACTGCAACAGCATTGGCTCCTGCCAAAAACTCACGTGCATGATGTTCTATTTCACCAAGCTCAATTCTATAGCCTTGTATCTTTACTTGAAAGTCAATGCGTCCATGATATAGGATGTCTCCATCAGCATCCATTGCACAAAGGTCGCCGGTGCGATAAAATCGTGTACCATCTTTCTCGAAGAACGCTTCCGCATTCTTTTCAGGGTTTTGCCAATATCCCGGAGTCAATTGCACTCCTGCCAAGCACAATTCACCTTTTTCGCCAACAGATACGATATTTCTGTTCTCGTCAATGATAATAGTTTGGGTACCTTCCATGGCTTTACCAATGCTCATAACACCATTGGATTCTTTGTTGGTGCCGCTTCTGTTATAAGTGCAAGCGGTACAATAAATCGTATTTTCTGTGGGACCATACACATTATCTATGCGTGCATTCGGAAGGCTTTTACTCCAATCTTCTGTTTCATCCAGAGGTAGTGCTTCACCGCAGAACAGGGAATATTTCATGGATGGTGCGTTTATTTCATCCATATAAGGGCGGAGATAATGAATAATTGAGGGAACCATTAATGCAAAGGTTAAGGAATGTTCATCGATTAATTCGAATATTGCTCCATATTTTAAATTGGTAGGAGGAACGGTGTAAGCACAAGCTCCTACAAGGAGAGGGACAATGTATGATTGCACCGATAAATCAAATGTGAGATCAAACATTTGTAAGCAATGATCGTTTTCATCAAGTTTATATCCTAATGCCCAAAAAGCTTTGATAAAACCTGCTATATTCTTACGACAGAGCGTCACTCCTTTTGGTTTTCCGGTACTGCCGGAGGTGAAGAGAATGTAAGCTAGGTTTTCATCGGGATATTTATCTTCATATTCAAGATCGTCACCTTTATATATGAGCGATTGGGTCATGATCACATTCCCTGAGTTATATCTGGTTTCATTACTAGAGTCTAAAATATAGTGCATGTCCACTTGGCTGATGATATCCTGGCATCGTTCAAGCGGTTGTTCCGGATGTAATGGTACATAACATTTGCCTTCAAGCCACAATGCCCATATGGAAGCGTAGGTTTCAAGGTCATCATTAGCCACCAATGCAATGTTATTTTCAGGTATATTACGTACAGCACTTCTTATTTTTGAAATGCACTTGCCTAAATCGTTGTAGGTATAAAACGTGCCGTTGATATAAAATGCATTTCTTTCTTTGAATCTTGAAATAGAGTTCAATACAGGGTAGAGTACTAAGTCTTTGAATGACATAATTCTAATATTTAATTTTTATCATGATATATGTTGCAAAGTAAATCAAAATATTGAAATCTTTGAGTATTCACATTGCGAAAGTTTGTTTAAAAAAGCTTCTTATCATTCACATCATTCACAATGAAAAATACTTTCCCTATTTATAATAAGCTTAGTGTTATATGTACTTTTATAATTTTCAGTTTTATTCTTGCTTCTGATATTCCAGAGGCGTCATGCCTGTATTCTTCTTAAAGAACTTGCAAAAGAAAGATGTGTTTGGGAAATTCAATTCATCGGCAATCTCGTAAATCATTTTGTTACTATGCTTTAGAAGCACTTTGGCTTCCAGTATCACAGAACGATTGATCCATTCCATCACGGTGCGTTCACTGGTTTGACGAATAAGCGTGTTGAGATAGCGCGGCGTGAGACATAATTTATCTGCATAAAAGCTTACATTGCGTTCGGTGCAACTATTTTTATTAACAAGCATAATGAACTTCTGAAAGATCTCTTGCTGCCTTGTTATAGGCTTGGAACTTTCTTCCTGATTGTTGGCACGTAAGTCATGTATGTAGTGTAACAGTGACATGAACAAATGCCGTATTGTTTCTTGCTTGAAATGAGACGCATGTACAATGCTCCAAAAGAGCGAAAAATATTGATTCATTTCTTCATTTTCTTCTTTACTTAGTTGTAATAATGTATTGGTATCGTTAGCTAGATAATGGCGGAAAAAATCTTCATTTCCGGCGTCTTGTATAAAATTGGGTGTGGCTGTAATCACACGCACCCTGGTATCGGGAGAGAATTCCATTGGTTGCAGGATTGATTCAGGGAAAGTAATGAGAACTTCGCCGGGGACAAGGGTATACTCTGATAGGTTGATATTGATGCGAACCTTTCCACTAGTCAACTGAATGATACGTCCCTCATGCATCTTGTAGGGCTGACCTAAATGAAAGAGCACACTTTCCATCTTTATTATGTTGTCAATAAATCCAAAACCAGGGGTAATGAAACAATACTCTGTATTTTTTATGATCTTCTTGAAGTCAAGTGTATTTAATGCAAGATCTATAGGTACTTTCTTATCCATATTTTCCATCTATATTATTGCACAAAGATAATAAATATCTTATATTGTGCATTGACTTTAATAACTATTCGGACTAATAGAACATTTCGTCCAACTATTGCAGGATAGTTGCATACTTTTTATCCATATCTTTGTCGCCATAAAAAATTAAGTGTTATGAAACGAATAATTATCTTGATTATTGCAGCGTGGGGAATATTTAATTCTGCCGGAGCACAACAGACGTTGGAACAGTGTAGGCAGAAGGCAAGAGACAATTATCCTTTAGTCCGCAAGTACGGACTGATTACTGCTGCACGTGATTACAACATCGAGAACGTGTCGAAAGGCAATTTGCCGCAATTTACACTTTCAGCTAAAGCTAGCTACCAAAGTGAGGTGACTAAAATTCCTCTGAAAATAGCGGGATTGAACATCAGCAGCGTATCGCGTGACCAATATCAGGCATCGCTGGACATCAAACAAAATATTTGGGATGGTGGACGAATGGCTTCACAGAAAAAAATGGCAGAGGCGTCTGCCGATGTGGAACGTGAGAAAAACAATGTAGATCTGTATGATTTGAATCAGCGAATAGACCAGATATACTTCGGTATATTGCTGATTGACGAGCAGCTGAAGCAGAACCAATTACTGATGGATGATTTGGATCGTAACTACAAGCAGATTGATTCATACTATCGCAACGGTGTGGCTAACGAATCGGATTTGGATGCCGTTCGTGCTGAACAGTTAGATACGAAGCAACGTCGAATTGCACTTACCGACAATAGAAGCATTTATATCGGGATGTTGTCGCTTTTTCTTGGAGAGCAAGTCGCTTCGGATGCTAATTTCCAAAAGCCGATTGACAAGGAGCCTGCAACTGAGATTAATCGTCCTGAACTGCAATGGTTCAATTCGCAGGAAGCACAGTTGAAGAGACAACGCGAAGTTCTTGATGCTGCTCTTAGGCCTCATTTAGGACTTTTTGCCCAAGGATCTTATGGAAGACCGGGACTGAATACGCTGAATAATAATTTTCGTCCGTATTATTTGGTGGGCATAAAGTTTGAATGGAATCTGGATGGATACTATACGCGTAAGAATGATCGGCTGTTGCTTGATAATTCAAAGACTGAAATTGACAATGCACGAGATGTGTTCTTGTTTAATACTCGCATGCAGGTAGCACAGCAGACCGGCAATGTTTCATCCATGCGTAGACAGATGCAGGAAGATGATGAGATCATTGTGCTGCGTGATAGAATCTGCAAAGCAGGAGAGTCTAAAGTGGCTCACGGAACACTCTCGGTGACTGAGTTGCTGAGGATGATTAATGCCAAGGATCAAGCCAGACAGACTAAAGCGCTACATGAGATAGAGCTGTTGTCGGATATTTATCAAATAAAATACACTACTAATCAATAAAACAGAACACAAGATGAATCGTATAAAGATATTACCACTTACTGCGTTGATACTTTTGACGGCATGTGGAAGAAACAATAAGAATTATGATGCAACCGGAACTTTTGAAACAACGGAAGTAATTGTCTCGGCAGAATCACAAGGGAAAATCCTTCGTTTGAATACGGAAGAGGGTACCAATGTAAACCAAGGTCAAGAAGTAGGTGTAACTGATACAGTGCAGCTGTGGCTTAAGGCTTTACAGTTGGGCGCAAACAGAAAGTCGGTTGATTGGCAGAAACCGGATCAGAGTAAACAGATCGCTGTGCTAAGACAACAAATAGCTACAGCCGAGCGTGAAAAGAGACGTGTGCAAGGACTATTGAAAGATGGTGCGGCTAATACGAAACAATTGGATGACTATAATGCTCAGATTGCTTTATTGAAAAGGCAATTGGATGCTCAGCTGTCGTCTTTACAGAACAGTACGGCTAGCTTAAATGAGCAAGGATCGTCATTGATGTTGCAACGCAAAGAAGTGATTGATCAGTTGAATAAATGTCATATCATATCTCCTGTGACAGGTACTATTCTTGAGAAATATTCCGAAGAAGGAGAACTAGCGACACCCGGCAAGCCTCTCTTTAAGGTAGCAGATATGAATCATGTTTACTTGCGCGCTTATATCACCTCCGAGCAGTTGATGAAAGTCAAACTGGGAATGCCTGTAACGGTATATGCGGATTATGGCAATGATAAGAAGAAAACCTACCAAGGAACCGTTACCTGGATATCATCCTCTTCCGAGTTTACTCCTAAAACCATTCTGACCGATGACGAACGGGCTAACTTGGTGTATGCCGTAAAGATCGCGGTGCACAATGACGGCTATTTGAAGATAGGAATGTACGGTGAAGTAAAATTGAAATGATGTTTGCAGTTGAAGTAAATAATGTATTTAAGTCTTACGGTAAAGTAGAAGCGTTGAAAGGAGTCTCTTTTCATGTGGAGCAAGGCGAATTGTTCGGAATCATCGGACCTGATGGTGCCGGCAAGAGTTCACTCTTTCGAGTACTTACAACGTTGCTGCTGGCTGAAAAGGGAAGTGCCACGGTTGACGGATTGGATGTAGTGCGCGACTACAAGAAGATCCGTACACGTGTAGGGTATATGCCCGGTAGATTCTCTCTTTATCCCGATTTGACTGTAGAGGAAAACCTAAACTTCTTTGCCACTGTGTTCGGCACCACCAAAGAAAAGAATTACGACCTAATAAAAGATATATACGTGCAGATTGCTCCGTTTGCCAAACGTCGTGCAGGAGCGTTGTCCGGCGGTATGAAACAAAAGTTGGCGTTGTGCTGTGCATTGATACACAAACCTTCGGTGCTTTTTCTGGACGAACCCACTACGGGGGTTGATCCTGTATCGCGCAAAGAGTTTTGGGAGATGTTGCAACAACTCAGAAAGGCCGGTATCACCATCGTGGCTTCTACGCCGATCATGGACGAAGCACTGCAATGTGACCGTATTGCATTTATCAATGAGGGCGAAATTAAGGGAATTGATACTCCTGAAAAGATCTTGCAAGAGTTTAATGAGATTCTTTGTCCCGCTCCCTTAGAGCGCGAATCGGTTCATGGCAATGACGAGCCGGCCATTAAAGTGGAAGGCTTGACGAAGAGTTTTGGTTCGTTCACGGCTGTTGATCATATCTCATTTGAAGTACATAAGGGTGAGATCTTTGGATTCCTTGGAGCTAACGGAGCCGGTAAAACGACTGCTATGCGAATGTTGTGCGGATTGAGTATACCCACTTCGGGCAAAGGCTTGGTGGCAGGATATGATGTGATGACGCAATCGGAAATGGTGAAGAAAAACATCGGTTACATGAGCCAGAAGTTCTCCCTGTATGAAGATTTGAAGGTGTGGGAAAACATTCGATTGTTTGCAGGTATATACGGGATGAAAGAGGATGAAATCGCTCGCAAGACTGATGAATTGTTAGAGGCTTTGCATTTTACGGCAGAACGTGATACGTTGGTGAAGAGTCTGCCTGTGGGCTGGAAACAGAAACTGGCATTCTCCGTATCTATCTTCCATGAACCGAGTATCGTCTTTTTGGATGAACCTACCGGTGGTGTGGATCCTGCTACACGCAGACAGTTCTGGGAATTGATTTATCAGGCAGCAGATCGAGGTATCACGGTGTTTGTCACCACTCACTACATGGATGAAGCAGAGTATTGCAATCGCATATCCATTATGGTGGATGGTCATATCAAAGCATTGGATACTCCCGAAGGGTTGAAACGTCAGTTCTCCGTAGCTACAATGGACGAAGTATTTACTAAACTAGCCCGCGGTGCGGTGCGTAAATCAGATTAAATAATGATTCAGTTTTATTCATTTGTCAAAAAAGAATTCCGTCATATCTTTCGTGATCGTCGCACGATACTCATTATGTTGGGTATGCCTATCGTACAAATCATACTGTTCGGCTTTGCCATATCCACGGAATTGAATAATGAACGGGTGGCAGTGCTGGATCCATCGCATGACGTGCTTACACATCGTATTACCAACGAAATCAATGCCAGCGAATATTTTTCTGTCGTTGGTAATGTAAGCAATGCCGATGAGGTGGATGCAGGTTTCAAGAAAGGAAATATAGATATGGCCTTGGTATTTTCGCCTAAGTACGCTTCGAAAATACCAAATGGTGAATCACATGTGCAACTGATCATGGACGGATCGGATCCGAATATGGCTACAACCGCTGCCCATTATGCAACAAGTATAATAGGTGATGCCTCAAAGGAACAACCGACGCATGTTCAAAATGGCATTATTCCCAGCATTCAATTGCTGTATAATCCGCAGATGAAAAGTGCATACAACTTTGTGCCCGGAGTGATGGGAATGATCTTGTTGCTGATTTGTGCCATGATGACGTCTATCTCCATTGTTCGGGAGAAAGAGACCGGAACCATGGAAATCCTGTTGGTGTCACCCATGCGTCCAATTAATATTATATTAGCCAAAATGGTTCCTTATATGGTGCTTTCATTTACAAACTTGCTTACTATATTGGCATTAGCTCGATTTGTATTACACGTGCCTATTGCAGGAAATCTCATATTGCTGTTGCTGATATCGCTATTATTCATTGTGGTGGCGCTGAGCTTGGGATTGTTCATCTCCACCATCACGCAAACGCAAGTTGCAGCGATGTTGGTGAGTGCCATGATGCTGATGATGCCTACGATGTTTTTCTCCGGAATGGTGTTTCCTGTAGAGAATATGCCGGAACCTCTGCAATGGCTGTCCTGTGCCATGCCTGCCCGATGGTATATCCAAGCGGTGCGCAAGGTTATGATTGAAGGAGTGGGCGTCAGATATGTGTTAACCGAAATAGGAGTACTGTTAGGAATGGCTGTATTGCTTTTGGGTGTAAGTTTGAAGTTGTTTAAGAATAGATTAGCATAAGATTATGATGATAAAATTTCTGATAGAGAAAGAGTTCAAGCAATTGTTTCGTAACTCGTTTCTTCCACGAATGATATTGATGTTCCCCATCATGATGATGGTGTTGATGCCTTGGGCAGCCAATATGGAGATAAGGAATCTGAACTTGTGCGTCATTGATAATGATCATTCCATGCTCTCGCAACGCTTGGTGAATCGCATAGAAGCTTCCACTTACTTCAAACTTACCTCCAATAAAGGAACCTATGCCGAAGGAATGAATGAGATAGAGGCGGGCAGAGCAGATTTACTGCTTGAATTGCCTCCACATCTTGAGCGTCATGTCACGCGGGGTGAGCCGGCGCAAGTATTGATCGCAGCCAATTCCGTTAACGGTACAAAAGGAGGATTAGGCAGTTCCTATTTGGCGTCAATTGTACGAGGCAACACCGATTCGATGGTGAGTGTGCGGAATTTGTATAATTTGCATCAAGATTATAAATTGTTTATGGTACCCGGGTTAATGGGCATTTTGCTTACGTTGTTGTGTGGGTTTCTACCGGCATTGAACGTGGTGAGCGAGAAGGAAGTAGGTACTATTGACCAGATTAATGTGACCCCCGTCAACAAGTTTGTCTTTATACTTGCCAAGTTGATACCTTATTGGACCGTAGGCTTTGTGGTGCTTTCCATCTGTTTCGTTTTGGCTTGGGCGATATATGGTTTTGTTCCAGTAGGAAGCTTGCTTGTCATTTATGCCGGAGCCGCCATTTATGTATTGGCCATGTCAGGATTGGGACTAGTCATCTCCAACAATTCCGCCACCATGCAACAAGCCATGTTTGTGATGTGGTTCTGTTTGGTTGTATTCATCTTGATGAGCGGATTGTTCACTCCTATAAGAAGTATGCCACAATGGGCGGAATACATTACTATGGCAAATCCCTTGAAATATTTTGTTGAAGTGATGCGTATGGTTTTCATCAAAGGTAGCAGTTGGAGCGATTTATCTATACAGTTTGCCTCTCTTGGCATATTTGCCTTGGCATTGAATGCATGGGCAGTTGTCAGCTATCGTAAGAGCGCATAACAGACAAGTTCCTTGGTAGTTATCATAAGATACTAACGTGCTTTTTATTCAATACTTGTATGCATTTTTCCACTTGCAAAGCAGCAAAACTTATTTCTACGGCTGTAGAAAAGCATTTCTACAACTGTAAAACGTATGTGTTACGGCCGTAGAAATGCTTTTTTACAGTTGTAAAAAATGAAAATGCTGCTTACGAATTGGAAGAATGTGTGCTTGTAGTTGGAAGAATGCATGCCTGTAATAGGGAAAATATATACTTGTAGCAGGAGCAATGAATGTCTGTAAGGGATATATGCATGGAGAGAAATGGGTTCCAACATGACTTGCAACAGGAGTAGTTCATGCATGTAAGAGAAAGAATGTATTCTTGTAGCAGGAGCAATTAATGTCTGCAAGGGATACATGCATATAGAGAAATAGGTTCCAAGCATGACTTGCTACAAGAGTCGTTCATACATGTAAAGGAAAGAATAGATGTATTCAAGAGAAAAAATGTGTACTTGTAATAGGAGCAATTTGTGACTGTAAGTGAAAGAATGTATAGCAACAATTCGATCAAAACCTACTAGGAATGGATGCGCATCCGCTAGCGTATATTGAAGGATCAATGTATAAAAGAATAAGCCCTTTCAGATCAAATATAGGATCTAAAAGGGCTTGTTCTATTCTTTTCAAGTTGCATCTATCAGGTATATTTACCTTTGGTGCAATCTCTTTTTATTTTGCTACATTATTTGTCACTGCACCACCACTATGGAACTCACGAAGATTATCCAATACGATCGTTATCAGTCGGGTACGTGAAGCTTTGGTAGCCCATGCAATGTGTGGCGTGATGTAACAATTCTTGACTTTAAGCAACGGATTGTTTGATTTGGGGGGTTCGCATGAAAGAACGTCCAGTCCGGCTGCTGCTATTACATTGTTGTCGAGAGCGTTTGCCAGATCTTGTTCGTTAATTAATCCGCCACGACCTGTATTAATGAGGATGGCAGTCGATTTCATTTTCTTTAAAGCCTCTGCATTAATCATTCCTTGATTGTGTTCATCCAGCGGGCAGTGTAACGAGATAACGTCACATTGTTTGTAGATTTCATCTAACGACAGCACTGTCACTTCACGAGGAATTTGTAGGAATGATTTATGTGTATAAGCACAAATTTCCATACCGAACCCTAAGGCAATACGTGCCACAGCTTGACCAATAGTGCCGTATCCGATAATACCAAGTTTCAGACCTGTCAACTCAGTCAGTTCCGTATCGCGGAAGCAAAAATCCTTGCTTCTTTCCCATGTGCCTTGATGTACTTCATCCGTGTAGTGAGCTACCTGCTGCGTGATGTTTAAGATATGTGCAAACACCATTTGCGCTACAGAGTTGGTACTGTATGAAGGCGTGTTCGTCACAATGATTCCTCTGCGTTTTGCAGCCGCAATATCTATTGTGTTGTAGCCTGTAGACAATACACCGATGAATTTCAAGTTAGGCAATTGCCCCATTACTTCATCGGACATGCAAGTCTTGTTAGTCAGTATCACATCTGCGTCTATTGCGCGTTCAATGATTTCATTGCTACCAGTGCGATCATACACCGTATATTCTCCAAACTCATTTAGTCCGCTCCAATCCAGATCTCCGGGATTTAAACTATATCCGTCAAAAACAACTATCTTCATAATTCTTTAGTCTTTATTTCTTAAACGCCATTGATAGGCTAATTGTTTATAGAATTTCTTTTTTGTCTTATTTATCCTTTTTGCCCCATAACCCGTCCATATGTTCACGCAACTTGCTTTCAGATGGATTGTCTTGTGCTTGCCAGAAATGCGTACCTTGCATGTCGTCAGGCAGATACTGTTGATCAACGAAATGTCCTGTGAAATCATGAGCATACTTATATTCTTTGCCATAGCCCAACTGCTTCATCAACTTAGTAGGTGCATTGCGCAAGTGGAGTGGAACAGGCAGATTACCGGTTTCCCTCACCTTCTCTAATGCATCATTGATCGCCATGTAGGCCGAGTTACTTTTAGGGCTTGTTGCCAAGTATACAGTAGCTTCAGCTAATGGAATACGTCCCTCGGGCCAACCTATCTTCATTACGGCATCAAACGCTGCATTAGCAAGCAAAAGAGCATTAGGGTTGGCTAGCCCGATGTCCTCAGAGGCCGAGATAACCAAACGTCGTGCGATGAAAGACGGATCTTCTCCACCTTCAATCATTCGTGCCAACCAATAGATGGCTGCGTCCGGATCACTTCCGCGGATACTCTTGATAAAAGCGGAGATAATGTCGTAGTGCATTTCTCCTTCCTTATCATAAGCCGCAGGGTTTTGTTGCAAGCGATTGACGATCTTATCGTTTGTAATCTCAATATCGTCGTCTTCCTCTGCATCCACTACAAGTTCAAGGATATTGAGCAGTTTGCGTGCATCTCCTCCCGAATAGCGCAATAGTGCTGTATCCTCTTTAATAGTGATATGCTTCTTGCTCAAATCCACATCCGTTGCTATAGCCCGATGCAAAAGCTCCAGCAGATCTTCCTTTTCAAGAGACTTCAGAACGTACAGTTGGCAGCGGGATAACAGGGGACGTATCACCTCAAAAGAAGGATTCTCCGTGGTGGCACCGATAAGAGTGATCACTCCTTGCTCTACGGCACCAAGTAATGAATCCTGTTGCGATTTACTGAAACGATGGATCTCGTCAATGAATAGAATCGGACTGTTCTGAGAAAAGAAACGTCCGCTTTTGGCACGGTCAATCACTTCCCGCACATCCTTCACGCCACTTGTCACAGCACTCAAAGAATAGAATGGAGTCTCCAACTTGTTGGCAATGATTTGTGCCAAGGTTGTTTTTCCCACACCGGGAGGGCCCCACAGAATGAATGAGGAGATACGTCCCGAATCAATCATTCTTCGAAGCACTGCACCAGGTCCCACCAAATGCTTTTGTCCGATATAATCATCCAAAGACTTGGGACGCATTCTTTCTGCAAGTGGCTGTATCATAATTATTTATCCTCGTTATATTCAAGTAATATTTGAATGATCCTTTCCGCTGTTCTACCGTCCCATCTTTCTGGTAAAGCACCTTGTTTCCATGTGCCTGAAATTAGATTATGAGTGGCTTCTGCAAGTTTTTCAGGGTCTTCACCTACCAATACATTCGTGCCTACAGTTACCGTCTCGGTATGCTCTGTGTAACTATTCAGAGTGATGCAAGGCACACCGTTGAAAGTAGCTTCTTCAGCCACGTTGCCTGAGTCGGTAATGATACCTTTGGCATGAGTAGTTAGATACCCGAAACCGAGATATGTTTGTGGAGGCACAATATGGAAGTTGCATCCTGCAGGTAGTAGTTTGGATATTTCCTTGCCGGCATACTCATGCATAGGAGCAATTATTGGAGTATTACCAGTCTCACGTATGAAACCTGCAAACATCTTTTTCAGATTCTCTGGATTGCTGAGCAGGGCATGACGATTGAGTGTGAATACCAGATATTCCTTCTCTTTTAGTCCCAAGATATTGAATATAGCAGGCATCACCAATTTATTTCGGTTGAATCGCAATGTATCCACTAAAATGTTTCCTACCATATATACCTGTGATGTCTCGGCCCCTTCACGACTTACATTACGATTAGAGCCTACACCGGCAGTAAACAGTAAATCAGACAATCCGTCAATGACCAGACGATTAATCTCTTTAGGCATCTTTATATCAAATGATCGTGTACCTGCCACAAGATGAGCCAGCATCACGCCTTTCTTCTTTGCCACAATGGCACAAGCCATAGTAGATGTGAGGTCGTCAACAACAATCACTACGTCAGTCGGATTAGCTGTCAGTTCCTGTTCGAAGGCAAACATCGTTTTACCTGCCAGTTCATTCAAATTCTCACAGTCGGCATTCAGGAATGCATCAGGTTTGTTTATTTCCAGATCAGTGAAGAGCGACGGCTCAAGAGTGGAATCATCATGCAAACCGGTATATATTAGTCGATATGAAATCTGTTTTCCTTCTTCTATTGCTTTATTGATAGCTCTGATGATAGGAGCTGCTTTCATGAAATTAGGGCGTGCACCCGTAACAATACAAACTTTTACCATTTTCCTTTAATTTTTAAATGAAACCATGTGGATTCCTTCATGCAAAAGTACATTTAAAATCTCAATTTATTCTTTTTTTTACTAGAAAATAATGGGTAGGGGACAATGCCTGCATTCGGTAATAACGAATGACTTGCCTTTGCCATTACACAAAAAAGGGATACACAATGTGTGTATCCCTTTTTATCGAATATATAAATCTATATCAAATCAAATATTGACCGCTGATAGACTCGTTGTTGTAGACACGACGAATTGTTTCAGCAAAAAGACCGGCAACCGTTAATTGCTTTACTTTTGAAGATGTTCCTTTATAGGGAATACTGTTTGTGAATACCAACTCAGTTAGTTTTGATTGGTCTACACGCTCTGAAGCAGGATCAGACATCACGCAATGACTGGCAATGGCACGTACACTGGTTGCACCGTTTTCCATCATTAAATCAGCAGCTTTAGTAATGGTTCCGCCTGTATCAACGATATCATCTACCAAAATTACATTTTTGTTACGTACATCACCAATAATTTGCATGGAGGCTACTACGTTTGCTTTCGCACGTACCTTGTTACAAAGAACCAATGGCACACCCAAATACTTAGAGAAAGTACTGGCACGTTTTGAACCGCCGACATCAGGAGTTGCTATGACCAAATTATCAAGATGAAGAGACTCAATGTATGGCAGGAATACAGCTGATGCATACAAGTGATCAACAGGAACGTCAAAGAAGCCCTGAATCTGATCAGCATGCAAATCCATTGTGATTATGCGGTCTACGCCCGCAACACTTAACAGATCAGCTACTAATTTCGCTCCGATAGAGACACGTGGTTTGTCCTTTCTATCTTGGCGAGCCCAACCAAAATACGGCATGACTGCAACAATACTTTTCGCAGATGCACGCTTAGCGGCATCAATCATCAAAAGAAGTTCCATCAAATTGTCCGAATTTGGGAAGGTTGATTGTACAAGGAACACATGAGATCCTCGGATAGATTCTTCATATGATACTGCAAACTCTCCATCAGCAAAGTGGGTGATGTTCATGTTACCCAACGGGCAACTTAGATGTTCGCAGATTCTCTCTGCCAGATACTTTGAACGAGTACCTGAGAATACTAAATATGGTGCTATTTCGCTCATTTTGTTAAATGATATTACCTATATTGTGTTAATTGTTTGCAAAGGTAAGCAATCTCGCTCCAATATAAAAGTGTTCTTGTAAAAAAATAATAGATGATGCGCTCTAATACTTTTTTTATTTATAACTTTGTCGCATGGTAACATATAGTAATTTAATTGATACAGCATTAGCTCAATTGGGCATTGAAGAACTAAACCCAATGCAGCAGGCTTCATTGCAGGCTATAGTAGAAAAGCAAAAAGACATGATTCTGCTGTCACCTACGGGAAGTGGTAAAACTCTCGCATATTTGCTGCCTTTATTGCAATTACTGGATGTCGCAAATGATCAGGTTCAAGCCTTGGTTATGGCTCCATCTCGTGAATTGGCACTACAGATCACCACAGTTTTTAATCAGATGAATACACCTTTCAAGGCTATGGCCTGTTATGGTGGTCATCCTACTTCAGAAGAACATCGTAGTTTACAATATAATAAGCCTCAATTGGTGGTAGGTACTCCAGGTAGAATCCTCGACCACATTGAAAAAGGAAATATTGATCCGTCAACTATTACTACATTAATTATTGATGAGTTTGACAAATCTCTTGAATACGGATTTCAAGAAGAGATGGAAGATATTATTTCGCAGCTACATTCACTGACACGACGTATCTTACTTTCAGCCACGGATGCAGAACAAATCCCACGTTTCACAGGAATGAACGAAACGGTTCGATTGGACTATCTTGACAAATCAAAGACCGACAATCGTTTGGATTTACGAGTAGTCAATTCGCCCGATAAGGATAAATTGGATACGCTTTATAAGCTTCTATGTGCTTTGGGCAGCGATTCCACCATTGTGTTTGTGAATTATCGTGAATCAGTAGATAGAGTCAGTCAATACCTTACTTCAGTGAAGTTGGAGAATGGAGCTTTTCATGGAGGCATGGAACAGCAAGATCGCGAACGGGCACTTTATAAATTCCGTAATGGAAGTTGTCATGTGCTTGTTTCCACTGATTTGGCTTCGCGTGGATTGGACATACCTGAGATAAAGAATATCGTGCATTATCATTTACCTGTCAATCAAGAGGCATTTACCCATCGTAACGGACGTACGGCCAGATGGGATGCAGAAGGTACCTCCTATATCATATTGAATGATGTAGAGCACTTGCCTGAGTACATCACTCAGTCTGTGGAAACTTATGAATTACCTGAAAATGTTCCTGTACCGCCAAAGCCGATTTGGGCAACATTATATATAGGTAAAGGAAAGAAAGATAAGTTAAACAAAACGGATATAGTTGGATTTCTTTGCAAAAAGGGTGGGCTGAACAACAAAGACATAGGGTTGATTGATGTGAAGGACCATTATTCTTTTGTAGCAGTAAGTCGGAAGAAACTGAATCAAACCTTGAATCAGATCGAAGGGGAGAAAATAAAAAGCCTGAAGACCATTATAGAAGAAGCAAAATAACTAATTGTAACTTTAGTATACTTTTTTGTAACATATCATTTGTTATAAATGATTATTATTAGTAATTTCGCATCGTTTTTCAAAAGGTTTAATAAATAGAGAAGTAAAAATATTAAGTATAACCAAAACAACATTCAAATGAAAAAGCATAATTTCAATGCGGGACCGTCTATACTTCCCAGGGAAGTAATCGAGCAAACAGCTCAGGGCGTGCTAGACTTCAACGGTATAGGACTTTCTATTCTTGAGATCAGCCACCGATCAGCAGATTTCAAACCGGTAATTGAAGAAGCAGAATCCTTGTTTAAAGAACTTTTGGATATTCCTGAAGGTTATTCAGTTGTTTTCTTAGGAGGTGGTGCCAGCCTGCAGTTCTGCATGGTTCCTTATAATTTCCTTGAAAAGAAAGCTGCTTATTTGAACACTGGAACGTGGGCAAAGAAAGCTTTAAAAGAGGCTAAATTATTCGGAGAGACTGTTGAAGTTGCTTCTTCAGCTGATAAAAACTATAATTATATTCCAAAGAATTTCACAGTTCCTGAGGACGCTGATTATTTCCATATTACTACTAACAATACCATTTTCGGAACAGAACTTCATCATGATTTTGATACGAAGGTTCCGGTAATTGCCGATATGTCGTCTGATATATTCTCTCGCACTCTTGATGTTTCAAAATATGCAATGATCTATGGTGGTGCACAAAAGAACTTGGCTCCTGCCGGTTTGACATTCGTTATTGTAAAGAACGATGCATTGGGCAAAGTAAGCCGTCAGATCCCTACTATGTTGGATTACAAGACACACGTAGAGAAAGGATCCATGTTTAATACTCCTCCTGTATTACCTATATATTCAGCTATGCTGAACTTACGCTGGTTGAAAGCACAGGGTGGTGTAAAGGAAATGGAAAGAAGAGCACTTGCCAAGGCAGACGCTTTGTACAGCGAGATTGACCGTAACAAATTATTTGTTCCTACAATTGCTGACAAGGCAGATCGTTCATACATGAATATTTGTTTTGTAATGGCTCCTGAGTATCAAGAATTGGAGAAAGAATTCTTTGAATTTGCCGTATCAAAAGGTATGGTGGGTATCAAAGGTCACAGATCCGTTGGCGGATTCCGTGCTTCTTGCTACAATGCTCTTTCTTTGGAGAGTGTACAAGCTCTTATCAGCTGCATGCAAGAATTCGAAAAGAAGCATTAATATCAATATGATTTTCAAGAGTTATGAAGGTAAATATGCTTTTGCCTTTATAACTCTTTCCCGTTATAATTCTAACTAAAGACAATATACAATGAAAGTTTTAATCGCTACAGAAAAACCGTTTGCCAAGGTTGCGGTTGAAGGTATTCGTAAAGAAGTAGAAGCTGCCGGTTATGAAGTGGCTGTTCTTGAAAAGTATACCGATAAATCACAATTGCTGGAAGCTGTAAAGAATGTCAATGCCATCATTATTCGCAGTGACAAAATAGATAATGAAGTATTTGATGCCGCTAAGGAATTGAAGATTGTTGTTCGTGCCGGTGCCGGTTATGACAACGTAGATTTAGCCGCAGCTACTGCTCATGATGTAGTAGTAATGAACACGCCGGGACAAAACTCGAATGCAGTTGCCGAATTGGCTTTCGGACTGTTGGTTTATGCTGTACGTAACTTTTATAATGGTACTGCCGGAACAGAATTAAAAGGAAAGAAATTGGGTATACATGCTTATGGCAATGTAGGCCGTAATGTGGCACGTATCGCTCGTGGCTTCGGAATGGAAGTATATGCATATGATGCATTCTGTCCTAGAGAAGCAATACAAAGCGACGGTACCCATGCTTGTGCTTCTGTAGAAGAGTTATACAAAGTGAGTGACATCATCTCATTGCATATACCTGCTACAGCTGAAACTAAAAATTCCATCAACTATGCTTTGTTGAGCAACATGCCTGAGAATGGAATCTTGCTGAATACCGCTCGTAAAGAAGTTATCAATGAAGCTGAGGTAATTAAATTCTTGGGTGATCATCCTAAATTCAAATACATTACCGATATTGCTCCTGCTGCAACAGCTGAGTTCGCAGAGAAATTCCCTGAAAGATACTTTGCCACACCTAAGAAGATGGGTGCACAGACAGCTGAAGCAAACATTAATGCCGGATTGGCTGCTGCCAAACAGATCGTAGGCTATTTCAAGAGCGGCAGTGAGAAGTTTCGTGTGAATAAATAAGAAATTAAGATATGTACAATAGAGTAGTTCAAATACGCCTTGCAATCATCTATGTTTTAGTTGGTTGTGTCGTATATGCTTTAAGTTGTATATTCAGAGAGGACTTGTCTGACTTTTTCCTTGGATTTTGCAAGGGATCATCGGCTGTCCTTATTTTTGGTGGAGTGGGCTATCTGATAAAGCTCCTCACAAAGAAGAAATCACTATAATATAATTATTATGGCTACCATAAAACCTTTTAAAGGTGTACGTCCTCCCAAACAATTTGTTGAAGAGGTGGAATCACGTCCTTATGATGTATTAAGCTCGGATGAAGCTCGTGCCGAAGCAAAAGGCAACGAAAAGTCTTTGTACCATATCATCAAACCTGAGATAAATTTCCCGGAAGGGACAGATGAACATGATCCTCGTGTCTATGAGGTGGCTGCTCAGCAATTCAAGAAGTTTCAGGACGAAGGATGGTTGGTTCAGGATTCGAAAGAGTATTATTATGTATATGCTCAAACAATGAACGGCAAGATACAATACGGTTTGGTCGTGGGTGCATATGTGCCCGATTATTTGAACGGTATAATAAAAAAACACGAACTGACCCGCAAGGATAAGGAAGAAGACCGTATGAAACATGTGCGTGTAAGCGATGCAAACATTGAACCGGTATTTTTTGCTTACCCTGATGATAAGGTGATTGACGATATTGTAGCAAAGTATACCGGTGGAGAACCGGAGTATGACTTTGTGGCTCCGATTGACGGATTCCGCCATCAGCTTTGGATCATTAAAAATGACAGCGATATTGCTACCATTACCAAGCAATTTGAAGCTATGCCTTCATTATATATTGCTGACGGACATCATCGTTCGGCTGCGGCTGCATTGGTCGGTGCTGAAAAAGCAAAGAACAATTCACATCCTACGGGAAAAGAAGAATATAATTATTTTATGGCTGTTTGTTTTCCTGCAAACCAGCTTACTGTCATTGATTACAACCGTGTAGTGAAAGACTTGAACGGTCTTACTGCCGATCAGTTTCTTGAAGCAGTTTCACGCTCATTTGCAGTGGAGAAGATGGGAGCCGAGATCTATAAACCTGTGCGTTTGCATGAATTCTCTATTTATTTGGAAGGCGTTTGGTATCGTCTTACAGCCAAAGAGGGAACTTATGATGACAATGATCCGATCAAAGTTCTTGATGTATCTATCTCTTCAACATACATTTTGGATGAGGTATTGGGCATCAAAGATTTGCGTACTGATAAACGAATTGACTTTGTCGGTGGAATCAGAGGATTAGGTGAATTGAAGAAACGTGTTGACTCAGGCGAGATGAAAGTAGCTTTGGCACTTTATCCGGTGGCAATGGAACAGATAATGAACATTGCCGACAACGGTAAAATTATGCCTCCGAAGACTACCTGGTTCGAACCGAAGTTGCGCTCAGGATTGATTATTCATAAGTTGGAAGATTAAAGATTCGAGACATCTGATATTTTTTGAAAGACACGACATTTTGATAACTTCGGTGATCACGATGCGTGTCTTTTTATTGCTAAATTGATATATGATTGAGGAAAAAGACACTTATCAAACAATTAAGGCTATTGCCGACAGCACTTTCACCGAAAAGAAAAGCAAGTTCATTTCGTTTGCCATTCCTGTGCTGACACAGGATGAAGTGAAAGAACAGCTGATCCTATATCAAAAGAAATATTACGATGCCAGACATGTTTGTTATGCCTACAGGTTGGGATATGTAGGGGAGGACTTTAGAGCGAATGATAACGGAGAGCCGTCAGGAACAGCCGGAAAGCCTATTTTAGGACAAATGAAATCATTCGACGTGACCAATATACTTATTGTGGTAATAAGATATTTCGGTGGTATAAAATTAGGAACAGGCGGACTGATTTCAGCTTACAGAGAAGCCGCAAAGGATGTATTGAACGAAGCTGAGATAATAACAAAGACTATAGATGAATCATTTACAATCGTTTTTGAGTATCCTTTTTTGAGTGAGATCATGCGTATCGTGAAAGACGATGGTCCCGAGATATTGGAACAGAAATATGATAATGATTGTGAAATTACATTGAGGATACGTAAGTTAAAAGTGCAAGTATTGAAAGAAAAACTGCTGAAAGTCGAAACAGCACATATGAAAGAATAATAAAATGGATTTTGAACTAACATCAGATTATCAGCCGACCGGGGATCAACCGGAAGCTATTGCGCAATTGACTCAAGGTCTGCTTGACGGTGAAAAGGCACAGACATTATTGGGTGTGACCGGTTCAGGTAAAACTTTTACGGTGGCGAACGTGATTAGGAATATCAATAAACCCACATTGATTCTTAGCCATAATAAAACACTCGCAGCTCAATTATATGGTGAGTTTAAGCGTTTTTTCCCTAAGAATGCCGTGGAGTATTATGTATCATACTATGATTACTATCAACCGGAAGCTTATCTGCCTTCCTCGGACACTTATATAGAAAAAGATTTAGCCATCAATGAAGAAATTGATAAACTTCGATTAGCAGCCACCTCAGCCTTGTTGTCGGGTAGAAAGGATGTAGTCGTTGTTTCATCGGTATCCTGTATCTATGGTATGGGCAATCCCGCCGATTTCTACAACAATGTCATTGACGTAAAAATAGGAATGAAAGTAGACCGGAATGTACTTCTGCGCAAATTGGTGAGCAGTCTGTATGTTCGTAATGACCTGAGCCTTGATAGAGGCTGTTTCCGTGTGAAAGGCGATACCTTGGATGTCGCTTTGGCCTATGCTGATGCCGTACTTCGCATCACATTATGGGATGATGAGATAGATAGCATCGAGGAAACCGATCCGCTCACAGGCGTACGCATCAATGCCTTTGATGAATATAAAATCTATCCGGCCAACTTGTTTATGACCACTCAGGATAGTCAGCAAAATGCCGTAAGATCCATACAAGACGATTTGGTGAAACGGGTCGCTGAGTTTGAGACACAGGGCAGAATGATTGAGGCACAACGCATCAAGGAACGAGTGGAGTATGATATGGAAATGATCAAAGAACTCGGTCATTGTTCAGGAATAGAGAACTACTCCAGATACTTTGACGGTCGTTCTCCGGGAGCAAGACCATACTGCCTGCTCGATTTCTTTCCGGATGATTACCTTACCGTCATAGATGAAAGTCATGTAAGTATCCCGCAAGTTCGTGCCATGTACGGAGGAGATAAGGCTCGTAAGACCAATTTGGTTGAATATGGTTTCCGCTTGCCGGCAGCTTTGGACAACCGTCCGCTTCAGTTTAATGAATTTGAAGAACTCACCAAGGAAGTTATCTATGTGAGTGCCACCCCTGCCGATTACGAGTTGATGCAAAGCAAGGGAGTTATCGTGGAGCAGTTGATTCGTCCTACCGGATTGCTGGATCCTCAAATAGAAGTACGTACCAGCCATCATCAGATCGATGATTTGTTGGATGAAATATATACTCGCATCAAGATAAACGAACGCGTATTGGTGACCACACTGACCAAACGTATGGCCGAAGAACTTGCAGAATACATGCTGGGCAAAGGCATAAAGTGCAACTATATCCATAGCGATGTAGAAACGATGGATCGTGTGAAGATCATGGAAGATCTGCGCGCCGGTATCTATGATGTGCTGATCGGCGTGAACTTGTTGCGTGAAGGACTCGATTTGCCTGAAGTATCGTTGGTTGCCATCTTGGATGCAGACAAAGAAGGCTTTTTGCGTTCGCACAGATCCCTCACACAAACAGCGGGACGTGCAGCACGTAATCTTCACGGTAAAGTCATTATGTATGCCGACAAGATAACCGACAGCATGAAAAAGACCATAGACGAGACCAACTATCGTCGTGAAAAGCAATTGAAATACAACGAGGTACACCACATTACTCCCACGCAAATTGTCAAAGCCATGGGATCATCGCTGCTCAACGAAGAAAAGAAGCCCGGTGCTCCAAGAGCTTATGTTGAAGATGAAAACGTTACCATGGCAGCAGATCCTATTGTAGAATACATGACCAAGGAGCAAATGAGAAAGAGTATCGAACGCACAAAGAAGTTGATGGGACATGCCGCCAAGAAACTCGATTTCATGGAAGCAGCCCAATATCGAGACGAGATGCTCAAACTGGAAAAAATATTTAAGAAGAAATTCCAAATATAACCATGCGGTTATAGATAAAAAATATTAATTCGTCTGACCACATAGGGGCTTTTATCCTTAATGTTTTGCAATATCAGATGATAATTGTACATTTGTACCCATATTTTGAATATATGAAAAGAAATATCATCCTTGTAGTGTTAGCGACTTTACTGCTGTCTTCATGCGGAGAATACAATAAGTTGCTGAAAAGTACAGATTACGACTATAAATACGAAGCTGCAAAGTGTTATTACACGGCCGGCAAGTATAGTAAGGCAGCCACATTGCTTGGTGACATCATCATGCAGCTGAAGGGAACCGACAAAGCGGAAGAATCCTTGTATATGCTCGCAATGAGTTCTTACAATCAGGAGGATTACGTAACTGCATCCCACTATTTCACCACGTATTACACTTCTTATCAAAAAGGGACTTATTCAGAACTGTCACGCTTTATGAGCGGTAAGGCTCTGGCATTGGATACACCCGAACCACGTTTGGATCAGACAAACACCGCTAAGGCTATACAGGAGTTACAGGCATTTGTAGATATCTACCCTCAAAGCAAATTCAAGAATGAAGCCCAACAAATCATCTATTCATTGCAAGACAAGTTGGTTACAAAAGAATTCTATTCTGCCAAATTGTACTACAATTTAGGTACTTATATGGGTAATAACTATTCGTCATGTATTATCGTCGCTCAAGATGCGTTGAAGGACTATCCCTATACAAAACTGAGAGAAGAACTTTCAATACTGATTGTTCGTTCAAAATATGAAGTGGCGATACAGAGTATCATAGACAAGAAAACAGATCGTTATAGAGATGCCATTGACGAGTGCTATGCATTCAAGAATGAATTCCCTGAAAGTAAATATACGAAAGAGGTTGACAAGATCTTTGCAGAAGCCTCTCAAACGATAAAAACAACAAAAGAATAAACATAAAGTATTTAATAGATAATTAAAATTATGGATTACAAAAAAAGTAACGCCCCAAGTACCACAGTCGTTAGGGATCTAATGAAACTGTGTGATGAGACGGGCAATATCTATGAAACTGTAGCTATTCTCGGTAAACGTGCAAATCAGATCTCACAAGAAGTGAAGAGTGATTTGTCTAAAAAACTTTCCGAATTTGCCACTCAAGGCGACAACTTGGAAGAAGTTTTTGATAACAGAGAGCAAATCGAAATTTCACGTTATTACGAGAAATTGCCTAAAGCTACTTTGATCTCCATTCAGGAATATACAGAAGGAAAAGTCTATTTTCGTAATCCTTCTAAAGAAAAAGATAAATTGCAGTAGAAGTTATGATTCAACGTATACAATCCGTTTATCTTTTTATCGCAGCAGCTTTATTAGTAGTCACCATGTTTTTTCCCGTAGCAGCTTACGGAGACGTGCAAATCAATTTGCTTGATCATGATGTTCCCTTTCATCCGTACGGATTACTCCTGGTTGCAGGGGCAGCGGCCATCATTAGTTTAGTGAATATATTTATGTTCAAAAACAGAACGTTGCAACTTCGCCTTTGCGCGATTAATATTGTGGTTATAACGCTCTATTATCTGACATACATCGTATATGGTTTGCTCGCAAAAACAGTTGGAGGACATTTGAGATTCATCATATCAATAGGCACGGTATTGCCTGCCATATCATTAATTTTAATGTTCATGGCGTTCCATGGCATCAAGAGAGATGATGATAAGGTGAAAGCAGCTGATCGATTAAGATAAAAGAATAAGACATAATAAAAGGGGCAACTTAATTGATTGCTCCTTTTTTTTGTAGATAATTAGAGCGTTGACGCATCCACTAATACATAGTCACACAGATGAACAATCCATTTAATCAAGTCGTCGATGAATATTCCAACGGCAGGGAAGGGTATCCCATTGAACTATACAATCTCATTCAAACGTATGCTTCATTCACAGCCGAATCTTCATTATTGGAAATAGGAGGGGGGACAGGTCTTGCAAGTAAAGAAATTGCTGATTTCTGGAATGCCCGACTGTCTATTCTTGAACCGGCACCTAACTTATATAAATTCTCCTGCAATCGTTTTAAAGACGATAAAAAGATAGAGCTTCATAATTGTTCATTCGAAGACTACAATACCACAGAGCGCTACAATGGCATCCTTTCAGCCACTGCCTTCCATTGGTTGGATAAGTCAGTGAAATACAAAAAGGCGCATGAGCGTCTCAACACGAATGGATTCTTGATTCTGTATTGGAACAATTATATGATGGAGGATCCTACTATTCAAGAAATCCATAAACTCTACCATCCTAACGGGGATTATAATCTGAAGTTAGCCATAAGAAACAAAATTGACACGCGGCGGGATGAAGTAGCCGAGAGCGGCTATTTCAAACTATTAGGACATCATGAGCTGACTCACCCTGTCGTGTATGATACAAATCGTTATCTGAATCTATTGCATTCATTCAGTACCAGCACTGACTACGGCAATGACCGGATGCAAGTGTTTTATGAGCATATTGCTGATTATTTGCACTCTGTGGGTGATCAGATTACCATAAAGATGATTGCGAACTTAGAAGTAGCACAAAAGCTATCAATGATAGATTAAATCAGTATCGTTGTACTATCTGACACGAAATAGCTGCGTTAAAATTAACACAGTAATTTGTATTCCTTGAAATCCCTTCCTATAAGCGTTTTCAACATTTGCCAATCATTTCAAGTGGGCATTTTGTTTATGAAATAACGCGTAATACGGCTTATTCTCAATAATATATAACATTTCAAGAAACAATATATAACGATAAATAGTTGATACTTATCAAAATATCAAATAACTTTCGTGGATAAATTTCTAAATTCAATAATTATGAACGTTATACTGTTGGAATTGTCTAATTGGCAAGAGTCAGTAAGACTAAATCTATTTAAAGTAGATAATGAATTTGTGCATATCAAAGCTGAGGATGTTGTATTATTAAAAGTTGACTATATTATCCCCATACCAATTCAGGTATATTTTCAAAGAAGAAGCAAATCTTCAAAAATTAAGCCTGAGGAAGCTCTTGTTTTGTCTTCAGACATACAAGAATGCAAGATGGATGAAGTAATGAGGCAATATGGTCTATTGCCCAAAATGGTCAAAGTAATGGATATACAAGGTTTTCGCCTGACTACATAAATAATGAATACATTAGAGCTTGCATTTTAAGTTCGAATAGTATCGGTTATAGGGAGCCCTTAATAAATTGAAGAGGAGAGCCGCAAAACTTAATGCCGGTGTTATTTTAATTACTTCACAGCCTAATCAACAAGCTGCAGCAATGGGAGGTGGAGTGCAGGTCGTAGGAATTGCATACAAATAAATATAAAGAAGACATTGACACAAGTTGTTATCTCAATCAATTGCATTCATTCACAACTAGTGATCGAATGCAATTGTTTTATAAGCATATCGCTGAGCATTTGTACTCTGTGGATGATCAGATTGATATGAGGATGATTGCGAACTTGGAAGTAGCGCAGAAGATGAAGTATTTGCAACAGTCGCTTTACCTCCTTTTCTGAATCACTTTCGTCCATCTCCACCTGTTTTATTGGTTTAGCTGCAAAGAGATATTATTTTCGGTGAAAGAATAAAGAGTCGAGTGAAATTATTGCTAACTATTTCTTTTGTATGAAATGATTATCATTGCTAATAGACAACTTATACTCCCCAATAATAAGTAATTTACTTGATAACTCAACCACCATGCTATCAATCCTCCCAAAGGGCCTGTTATACCTAAAGCAAAATCTAAAAATGCTGCATAAAGGCCTAAGGCAGTTCCTCTTATTTGAGGCTCAGTTCTATTAACTACCAATACTCCTAGTCCTGGGTAAATAAGTGAAAAGCCGATTCCGGTTATACCACAACCTATTATCGCAAATGTTCTCGTTGGAGAGAATCCTATTATAGCCTGACCGATCGTTTCAATTATCAATGAGATTAATACTATTATGTACCCTCCATATTTATCGGGAAGTGAATCGAAAAATATACGTACAAGTATATAACATATCCCGAAAACTGCAAATGCCAATGATGCATTTCCCCAGTTCTTTTCCATAAAATACAATGTAATAAACGAAACTATACATCCATATCCGATTGTAGCTAATCCTAAACCTATTCCTTGCCTTAACATACGTCTTACTATTTTTAAAAATGGCGTTCTTACTTTAGTTTCGTCTACTTTGATAGCAGGAAGTTTTATTGTTGATAATAAACTTATGAGAGGCAGTACTACCATAATAGCTAAAATGAAGGTTATGCTCATATTATATACTTTAGCCATCTCGATACTTAACGGTGCTCCAAATGCCATGCCTCCGTACATGGCTATTCCATTCCAACTCATCACCTTTCCCGACCTTTGAGAACCTGCCAACCCGATGTTCCATGTCACTGCGCTTACTAATATCATACTTTCCGCTATGCCATGAATGATTCTTGCAAACAACAAAACCATTAGAGCCAACAGAGGTTGTCGGTAAAGTGCAGCACTTAAACAATAAATAACTCCTGTAATCATCATTAATATTATACCTTGGAGGTGGCTACTTTTCACTCCATGTATATCGCATCTTTTCCCTATGTATGGTCGTGATATAAGAGTTGAAAAAAATTGTATTCCGACAACAATGCCCACAATAAAGCTACTATATTTTAAATCATTACTGACGAACTTCGGTATTACGCCTATAGCTATTCCTATTGTGAGGTAAATTATGAAGACCGATATTATAAGCGGTGATGCTGTTTTGTAAAAATTAGAATCTTGTTTTTTTACTATTGTACTCATAAATTTTGTTTTTTAATTTGGGTACAAAGGTATAGATGCCGCAAAGAAATAACAATGGAGAATCAGTAGTGAAGATTGGACAAATCCAAGTAATTCTTTCTAAACTCTAATGGGGTAATCCCGACGTTTTTTTTGAAAAATCGTGAGAAATAGGCATAATCATCATAGCCTACGGAAAAAGCAATTTCCTTTGAACTCAGTTGCGTGTAATGCAGTAATCGTTTTGCTTCAAGCAGAATTTCCTGCTGTATCCAGTAACTTATCGTATAGCCCGTTTGTTGTTTGATAATTTCATTTAGGTAAGGCACGGAAATATTTAATATATCAGCATAATCTTTAGGCTTTTTGAACTTCTCAAAATGCTTACGTACCAAATTCCTGAATTGAGATAAAAGTTCTGTCTTTCTGTCAAGAGCGCCTTGGTGTTGTTTTTCGCCACTTTTTATTTCTAGAACCATAATACCGATAAGACTGTCAGTTAAAGAGTGGATAATATTTTCACCTATATCTGTAGTAGTAATTGATACCCTATCGGCAATTAATGATATTAATTCGAATAAAGAATCATTGAGAATAGGATTTACTTGGTTTAGGTTTTGATTGTTTTCAAAGGTACTTCGATACTCATTTCTCAAATAAGACGAATCAATAAAGATGAAATAACCTATAGGTGACGTCTGTCTGATATAGTAATGTACTTGCCCTGGACAAATGAATAAGAAAGTTTTACCGTTCATTTGGTAATTTTTAAAATCTATCATTAATTCGGTAAATCCTTCTTGTTGAACATAAAAGATGAAATGCTCATCACGGTGCGCATATTTTATCCTTTCACATGAATTGGTGCTTTGGACTTTTTTTATATGGATATTCAATCCTTTAAATTTAGACTTATGAATTCTTATTTTTGATTTATTCTCCATAATTATTTTGCGCTACAATATTGTTTCCATCCTAGACGTGGAGTAAGTGTTGCAAAGATATTATATTTCTTTTAACAGTCAAAATTCCTTTTCTATTATTTCATATTCGACCTCCTTCTTTTTGTAATTAGTATTCCATCGTCTTTTTATTTCTCCACTCATATGATAAGCTTCTTCTTGTGTATAATAATCAAGACTTAAATGAGGACGCTCATCATTATATATATGAATAGCCCTAGAAACCTTTATCATACCATGATCCAATCCATAGATTTTTTATCACAGAGCATTTCATTTTTGATTATTCTGAACGTTATACTGTTGGAATTGTCTAACTACATAAATAAAAAATACATTAGAGCTTGCATTGAGTTCTAATGTGTTTTTTTATGCGGGGAAATAAGGTATTATGGGCTACAACTTAATTGAAAGATTAAAAGTAGGCGCATCGCTGATTAAGTGTTTATAAATTCCTGTTTCCATATTTCTTCACCATTCTCCAAACCCTCATTCAGTACCCGTTCGCACGATTGTCTAATTCTGCCGGTCATTCCATTGATATAGAGTCTCATTCAAACGTAGGCTTGGTTATTCGAGGATTATAGCAACGAAGATTACTATGAAGATGATTGCGAATTTGAAAGTTACCTTTTTGACGGTTGCGAATGAATCTAGTAAATAAACGTTAACGCTTTGATAAATTATACAATATAACTTAATGATTTGCATATATATTGATACAATCAGCACTATTTATTACTTTCGGCTAAATTTATTGGTCAAATTTTCTAACCGGTTTTGCACAGCTAATCGAACGCTTTACTATAAGCCTTATAAATGGGAGTTTTTTAATATTAGTGTATTTGTATATTTTTTTAGATAATAACAAACTATAAATTAAAGTTGGTATGAAAAATTTGATTGTTTTATTGATGTTGTTTATTCCTTTGTTTGCGAACGCACAGGATAAGGTTGTACTCAGAAGTGGAGATACTCTGAATGTAAAGATTCAAAAAAGTACGGACGACAACGTAGAGTACACTTTCCCAAATGAAACTACTTTAAACGAGAAAAGTAAAAAGGAAATTGTCAAAGTTATTTATTCTAGTGGAAGAGAAGAAAAGTGTAATACAAAATTTGAAATACCCACGATCAATGGGGAAAGCGATTGGAAGAACGTTGTTATTACATATTTGCCGTCTGACGTTGAAGGACTTACCCGTGTTTCTGATGTAAAGGCTACATCTATGTGGGGCGGATCAATGGGATCTAGTATCGGTTATAAGGGAGCCCTTAATAAATTGAAGAGGAGAGCCGCCAAACTTAATGCCGGTGTTATTTTAATTACTTCACAGCCTAATCAACAAGCTGCAGCAATGGGAGGTGGAGTACAGGTCGTAGGAATTGCATATAAATAATAATGGCGATATTGGCACAAGTCTTTATGAGCATATCGCTGAGCATTCCCATTCTGTAGGTGATCAGATTGATTACTATGAGGATGATTGCGAACTTGAAAGTTGTGCAAAGGCGGTAAATGGCTATAAAATGTATCAGGTGGAACTATCAATTGAATATTGAAGATAGTTTCTTGCATAGTTCCTTTCCAAATATATCTTTATCTCTCAATAAGTCTTCTACATAGCTTTTGAATGATTTAAATTTTTGCGGAAGATCATTTATAGGATCCATTTCAGTAGGATACATTTTGCAGCTCATCTTTTTATTTATACTAATGTAGCCATCAAGAAGTTTTTCCAATGTAATTTCTTTTTCTTTAAATAAATCGATACATAATACGAGAGTATTCATGTCCACTAAAATTATGTCCTTAATATTATGGGACGTGAGAGATTTTGAATTTAATTCATCTTCGAACCATTTATTAATAACGGCATTCATACCTGATAGTGAGTAGATGTCATGATTAACTACTATTAATGGATATATAATAAGGTTTTTAGACTTGACTTCGTCTTTCTTGAATTGGTTTGTAGTAATTCGTTCTATATTTTTGCACAATTGTTTTATGGCACTAGGTTTATTTTTTCCTCTATTATTCTTTTCTATAAATATGTGCCTCAACTCGTTGATAAACTCATCTTTTTTCCCATTATCAATGATCTCTTTTTTCATTAAATTATCTTTGCACTCGAACAAGAAAATTTTGTTACCATTTCTTATGTAATAATCGGGATCACCATCATCGGTTAATTCTTTGTAGGATAACCGTTTGTATCTTTTTGAAAAACTTTTATTTAAGATTGTGTCTAATAACGTCTTTTCTGTAAAGTCATATCCATAATTTGCTCTAAAAGTGCCTTTTGGAATGTATGTCTCTTCCCCTACCAAGCGATCATTAATAGTTCTTAATGTAAAATAAATAGATTTGAAAATTTTTTCTATAAGAAATTGGGTTGAAATTATCAAATATTCCGTATCACTAGCTTTCACTATCGGATTGTTCTTCATTATAGTAAAATCTTCATTTCCTGTCTCAATTGATTTAATGCAAAGTTTTTCTAGGAATTGCTTTTTAAAGTAATACTTTTTGTCCGTAATCTCTATGATTATACTATCATGTATTGTATTTTTGTCACGATTATCTATAACTCCCTTAACAATCTGATGTATACTACAAATATATTCTTTCCAAGATACAATACCATAATAGCTAAGAAACTCTTTTATATGCGTTGGTATATTCAGTTCACAATATTCAAATAAAATAGAAGCCTTTATAAGCTGTGATATATGTAAATAATATAATGATGCAAAATCTTGTTTGTATAATCCATTTCTTAATTCACTAAATAAAATTATCTCTTCTGTTGTAGTATTTTCTTGATTACTGTCTAATGCCTTATATTGTTCATTTAAAAGTAAATATGCCTTAAAAAGGCTAAGATTGATTTCAGATTCACTTTTTGTGGAAATATTTTTACAATCTAATTTGAATGCATGTTCAAATAATTTAAGACTTGTTCTTGCATTAATTATTATAAAATATTTATTTCTATTTGCGAGCAATGGTTTTAACTTTTTCTCCACATCGAGTAGTATGGTTTGATCTTCTCTTGAAAAGAAAGGCCACAAAATATTAGTTGTTTTGTACAATTCTTCGCATTGATTACTTTGACTAAAATAGCATGCTCTTCTGAGTAGCGTATCCTTATTAATGCCACTTAAATAAAATTCAACACTTTGAGGGGGATCTTCAAATAGTTCATTGAATTCAATAATTTGAGCGATAATAGATGATTTATTCTTCATATTGATTGTAAAAATAATAATTTTTTTATTTAATTCTTCCACTCATTAAAAATAATTTTCACCTCTGATAATTAAATCTTCTGTAAAGAACTAATTCTGTCTAGTTCTTTAAAATCAGATGGGCATTAAACAATTATACATTTTATTCCTTTTCATCAAATCCCTCCCTCTTCCAAATCCTCCAGCAGATCCTCATTCAGCACACCTTCGCACGACTGTCTAACTTTCCCAGTCATCCTCACGTCCATGTGCTCATTTATTTCGATCTTTAGTTCGCCGCCTAGCATCTTTATTGTCACCTCGTTGTCAATTAAGTCTTTCTTGCGTAGAACACTCGCTACGGCGCATGAGGACGTGCCTGACGCCAAGGTGAAGCCGGCTCCTCTTTCCCAAATGAGAATCTCAACTTCCTTGCGGTTGATGATCTTGGCAAACTGTACATTTATGCGGTTGGGGAACATCTTGTAATGCTCTATATACGGACCGTATTTCTTCACTTCGGCTATGTCCAAATGATCCTTGATGATCACACAATGAGGATTGCCCATCGATACGCAATTGATCTTGTAATCCTTGCCTTCCACGTTGATGGTTTCATCATTCACCTCTGCAGTGGGAAAGCTGGTGGGGATGAGTGGCGCACTGAATATCGCTGTGCCCATATCCACCGTGATAAGCGTCGCTCTATTGTTTTTGACCTCCACGATGTTTGCCTTCACAAGGCCGCCCTTGGTCTCCACTGTGAACTCCCGCTTGCTGACAAACCCGTAATCGAAGATGTACTTGCAGAAGATACGCAAACCATTACCGCTCTTTTCGGCTTCCGAACCGTCCGGATTGTATATTCTCAGCCCTACATCGGCTTTGTCCGAATCGACTTTCAACAAGATGCCATCCGAACCGATACCGAAGTTTACGTTGCATATCCGCTTGATCGCGTTGCGCGATAAGTTAAATGTAATACTTTTGTCACATAAAACGATATATTCGTTGCCTAAGCCATGTGTTTTCACAAAAAAGTTATCTTTCATTTGATCTTTTTTTTTGAAGATTTTCAGTAGACAAATATACGAAATATTCTCAGGATAATCAAGCAAAAATGACCTTATTAAGCGAATATTTGGCAATAGACAAATCTTGCCCAGAGGGGAGAATAGCCCCATATTTCTTTCAGTGTGACAGGGTTGCCACAAAAATATTTTCAAATGCAACTATTATCCGATTTATAGTAGTACCTTTGCTCGCAATAACAATAAATACATTATTATCATATGAAAATGTTGTCAATAGGAGACTTAAAAACTCGCGTTCCTATTATTCAGGGTGGAATGGGTGTAGGAATTTCTTTATCCGGTCTAGCTTCTGCTGTAGCAAATGAAGGAGGAATCGGCGTGATATCATGTGCCGGTCTCGGACTTATATACAACAATTTATCAAGCAGTTTTAGTGAGGCTTGTATCTTAGGACTTAAAGAAGAACTAAGACTGGCTCATGAAAAAGTTCAAGCAACAAAGGAAAGAGCTAAAGGAATCGTCGGGGTCAATATTATGGTGGCCATGACTAACTTTGCCGATATGGTGAAAACATCGATTGCCGAGAAGGCCGATATCATCTTCAGCGGAGCCGGGCTACCTCTTAATTTGCCTAGCTTCTTGCAAAAAGATAGCACAACAAAGCTTGTGCCTATCGTTTCTTCGGCTCGTGCCTTGAGAATCATTTGCGAGAAATGGCAAAGTCTGTATAATTATCTTCCTGATGCCGTGGTTGTCGAAGGCCCTAAAGCCGGAGGTCACTTGGGTTTCAAGGAAAATCAAATCACTGACGAACATTTCTCTTTGGAAGAAATTCTGCCACAAGTCGTAGCCGAAACTGCGATTTATGAAAAGAAGTACAATAAAGTAATTCCTGTAATTGCCGGAGGCGGTGTTTATTCAGGAGCAGATATTTTCAAAATGATGAGCCTTGGAGCTTCCGGCGTACAGTTGGGAACCCGCTTTGTCACTACAGACGAATGCGATGCCTCTATGGCTTTCAAGGAACAATATCTGAACGCTAAGATAGGGGATATAGAGATTATTAAAAGTCCGGTGGGGATGCCCGGTCGTGCGATCTGCGGTTCTTTCATCCGACAGGTGAAGGAGGGCATCAAGCAACCTAAGGCTTGTCCTTTCCATTGCATCAAGACTTGCGATATTTCTAAAAGTCCGTACTGCATCATGCTGGCTCTTTACAACGCATTCAAGGGTAACTTCAAAAGCGGTTTCGCTTTCTCTGGTTCCAATGCTTATAAGGCTGACAAGATTACAAGCGTGAAAACGCTTATTTCTGAATTGATGAAAGAGTTAAAGGAAAAAGAACTTTTCTCGAAAAAATAATTTTTTTTTTTGAAGGGAGGGTGAGGTCATCTACAGAATTATAACTGAAGATACTTTGTCCTCTTTTTTTTGTTGAATTGCAAACAAAGGTATACTATTGTAAAAATAGCTTTCGCATATAAATTGCATAAAACAGTAAAGTCTAAAAGTCTAAGGTACCCCCCTTCCTTTTTTTTGTGCATTTTAGCTCAAAACGTTATATGTATGCATTTTTGTGCATCTACTATATTAATAATCAATTAATTACATCTTTGTTTTCTGCATATGCTCCAAGGGGCTATTTATGCATAAAAAGTGTATTTTATAACCATTTCAATAAGTCTGTTTTTCTTCATATTTATATCTATCAGAAAAACAGTATATTATGAAAATGATAGATGACAGGTAAATCGACGAAAGTCTAAGAAAGTCTAAGTGCTTAGACTGCATTTAGACTTTGGAGCCCATTTTTACTTATTCTTTATTATAAATATTCAAATGAGTAATTTATATATTGTATATCAATTGATAATGAGTTGATTATAATTTATAATCCTATATATTTCCTCTTTCTTTTTGTATGAGAGGTGGATGTAATTGTATTAATGTGTTAATGTATTAGTTCGAGTAATTATTATATTGATTATGAGGTATATGAATACCAAATAATATGATTATTTACTTGTGTTATTGGATGTTTGTACCTTTGCTTATTGTACTCTATGTATAATTGTATCTATTTGTTTATTAGTCTTTAGTATTCTTCATTCCATACTCAGTATGGTAATACAGGTAGTCATTGAAGAGGAAATAAGTAATACTGTAGGCTGTATTAATGTTTGTATATTACTGTATAATATATTAACTGTTTTTTTGTCTCAACCGTTTTATGAAATACGTGTATAAATAACTCGCTATATGATGTTTATATCCTATATGGTAAATCAGACGAAAGTCTAAATGAAGTCTAAGTACTTAGACTTTCTTAGACTATTTTAAAAATGTTAATATTATTGGTCTATAGTGATGTAAGTATCTGATAATATTAATTTTGGCATTAAAATAGAGGTTGTTTTGTGGTCGAAAATCTTACATTTAGGAACAAGAAATATACGCAAATGACGAAAAGTAGAGATTTTAGCATTTTATATCTACCTCATAATGAATGAAATGATGTTTGCAAAAAAAAGGAAAGGGGGGGTACCTTAGACTTTTAGACTATTGAATGTATAATGTTGTCTTTTTGTGTTAATACTGAACTTTTCATGAAATCAATTAATTGATTTTATGATTTCATCTGTTCCGGTTCATGAAATCATCAGTATGTTTTGGTGGAAAGATCAGCTTCATTTTGCCAACTCAATTAATTGAGTTTACCCTCAACAGGCTCAGTCACCAAAGAATGGATTCGGGCGTACGAGTTTGTTGAAGGCGTAGGGGAGCTGTAGGGAATAATGTGATTAAGGTTTTCCTATATATTTAAAGATCAACTCAGCTTCAGGGCTGTATATAGTGTGTCGCTTGGGTCGGTAACCGATAGCGTCCAGCTTTTCAGACAATTCAGTGTTGCACTGTATCCAACGTTTCAATGTTTGTACGGCAGCTCGTGGGGAACTATGGGGATTGTACATCAGGGCAAGTTCAGTCTTGCCATAGGTGCGTACCGCTGTATCGGTCAATTCGTTGTTTAGATATTCCATTTCCTTTCTTTTTCTACAATTATTATGTATCAAAAGTACAAAAAAAAGCTCGTTTTTGCAAGCTTTTTCCGAGGTAAAAGAGCTTCAATAAGCTTCATTTTCACTCATTTTGCATCATTATCACTCATTAAGCTTCAAAGTCACTCATTGCCTTTTTCGGATGTCGTAAATTTGTAGAGCAGTCAGGAAATAAGCCTGTTGCGTAAACAAATTGTATAACTTTTAAAAACCAAAGAACGATGGTAGCATCTAAAACAAAAAAGAAAACCTATGCGATTCCCATTACAGAGAATCAAGTGTTTTACTCCACAGTGAAACGTCCGAATCCGAAGGACAAAAACAAGACGGCGCTTTACTATGCGCAAGTACATCATTCGGCACGTGCCACCTTGTCGACCTTGCAGGATCGACTGACGCAAATGTCGGCACTCAGTAGAGGTGATGTTCAAAGCGTACTGAGCAACTTGTTGGATGTGATCAAGGATCAATTGCGCAACGGACGCATCGTGGAGCTAGGCGAATTGGGCTCTTTGTATATCGGCATCAATAGTAAAGGCGTGGCGAACGAAAAGGACTTCACTTCAGCCCAAATCAAAAGCGGACACATCAACTTCCGTGCAGGCAAGGACTTGAAGAGTGTGATGAATTCGCTCAGCTTCTTGAAGTTGTCTGAGGATACCGGAGCTACCACATCCGACACAAAATCGGGCGGGAAGAGCGATGGTACGGGTTCAGGCAACTCAGGTGGCAGCACCGGAGGCAATACAGGAGGCGATTCCGACGGGGGCAAAATTTGAGGTGTAACAATCAAAACAAGTAGTAACAACCAATGAGTGCAATTAAAGTAATGGGAGTGATCCTGGGCAAAGCATGGCGGATAATCTCCGCCGTGGCTGCGCCTCTCCTGAAAGACAAGGACAACATGAAAGCTCTGGAAGACTTTGCCGACTTGATTATGAGTCAATACAAGTCGCTGATCGAACAGCTGGAGCAAGTGATTAACGATTACTTCGAACTATCGAAGAAGATCAAAGAGATGCACGAAGAGATTTGTACACTCAAAGAGCAATTGCTGGAAGCAGCCTCCCACAGTTGCAAGGAAGCACAAGGCTGCAAGTTTGTAGTAAAATGACCCATCGGATGCCGACAGGCAGAGAAAAGCAATCACCATGTATCCTAACCGTCAAGCAAGGCAAGTAATTGATCGGCCCCGTCTCTTGACCACAAGATGGAATGATTCGCCACTCTCTCAGCCCAGTCGGCATCCATGTTATACAAAAAGAAGCCAAGCAAGTAGCAAGCAATGCAAATGAGGAAAGCACTCCTGTAAAGCAGAGCGTGCAATACTAAATAAAAAAAGTAACAACCAGTGACGCGGATTAAGCAAATAAAAGCTACAGAAAGGCATCACCAGTAAAGCGAAGCAAGCAAAAAAGAAGCTAAAACCCACTCAGCGAAGCGAAGCAAGCAACAAAAGCAAAGCGAAGCAAGCAAAAAAAAGAAACCAAATAAAAGTAACTCCCGAGCAATGCGAAGCGAGCGAAAACAATTCCGGCCTTTAGCGTAGGAGCGTGAGCGTAGAGTTAGCTTTGGGCGTTAAGAAACGAACACGTTTAAGTGAGCGAAGCGAGGGCGTTTGTTCGTTTTAGCACAAAGATGACTCGGAGTAGCTCCGGAGTGACAGCCGGCGGTTTTTTCTTTTTGGTTCTTTTCCTTTTTGTCCGTACAAAAAGAAAAAGAATAAGCAAGAGGACCCGCAAGCAGCAATCAACAATAATAAAAAGAAAGAAGAAATGAACACCAATACTAAAGCCCCGGTAACAGTGCCCGGAATAGCACTAACCACCACCGAAATCATCCTAATAGCCAAAAGCACCAGCATAGAGCCCGCAGCGCTCAAAGCCGTACAAACAGTAGAAACAGGGGGAAGGGGCGGTTTTGTAGCCCCACAAAAGCCCACAATCCTCTTTGAAGGCCACATCTTCTGGAAAATGCTGATCCAGCAAGGCATCAACCCACATGCCCACATAAAAGGCAACGAAAACATCCTTTATCCCAAATGGGATCGTACCAAATACAAAGGCGGACTAGCAGAATACAGCCGACTGGAACAAGCCTGTCGCATCAGTGTAGAAGCAGCATACAAAGCCGCAAGTTGGGGAATGTTTCAAGTGATGGGATTCAATTGTTTTCAATGCGGAGTAAAAAGCATCTATGAGTTTGTGCGATTGATGGGTGAAAGTGAATATCGGCAGCTGAAGTTCACCGTATCCTATCTGAAAGCAACCAACATCATCGGGCACTTGCGCCGACTGGATTGGAAACAATTTGCACGAGCCTACAACGGTCCCGAATATGCAGCCAATCATTATGCAGAAAAGTTGGAAAAAGCGTATATATCCGCAAAAAAGATAATATAAACAAGGCGTTTTTGTGGAAATATACATATTATTTACATGGAAATTAGGATATGCTAATACTTTTATATAATTTCGTCAAAATTTTAAAAAAATAGAATTTAAATGCTCGAAACAACCGAATTCCACAATGGAAAATCGGCAAGATTAGGTCAAATAGATCGAAAAATGATAGATGTCACTAAAATTGTGCTAAACACTACTAAATTTAAGTCTCTAGAAATAATTAAATCTGCTGATAACATTTTGAAATTATATTATGAAAATTACACTAAATATGAATTTGAACTATTTTGGGAAAATCATATTGTAAACAAATATACGCCAGATGAATGCCAAGTTATATTACATCATATATTGATCCACGCCACGCAAAATGTGAATTTCAGCGAATTAATGCTGTTTTATGATGATATCAAGAAATTCTTGGATAATAACAAAATGCATCCGGATTATATGGATTTGATTAAAGAACATGTGATATATATTCCCGAAGACATCAAATTTGAATCTTTGTATACGTGGATTACGAGTCGTAAGAAGGTGTTCGAGAATCAGGAAGAATTGAAGGACCACTATATAAGTGAAAAGATTCTGATGCAAATCGTTGATGAAAAGTTGCGCAGTCTTATTAAGATGAACTTTACGGAATCTGAATTGCTGATCAAATCTGAATCGGTGATCAATGCCTACAATCTATTAAAATCCATCGATGGTGTTCCTCCATGGGGCTCCCAAATGTTTTTGGTGTTAGTTGCTCGGCTTGTGTATGACGAGTATCTGGATAAGCATGATGGTAACGGCAACATTATATCTTTCAAAACCTTTGTAATGGATTTTGGGGCATGGCTGGGTGTAAGTTTGAGCACTTATGACAACAGCTATTCGCGTGGCAAAGAGTATGAATGGTATCTCTTAGTGCAAGAGAAGATAAGACAGAACAAAAAAAGAGGACCAAAAATAAAGGCATAAATGTAAATAAAAGTTATAATGCACTGATGACTCACCGGTAACTAACCAGTAGGGTAATGCGGTTTTCCATTCCTTTGCATGGCTTTTGAGAAACTCTCTTAAGCATGAAAAATTTAAAAATAAATGGAATGGAAGATTTCGAAAGCATGATGAATGAGGAAGTATTTTCGTTCTTTCGCGGACCGATCACCAACAAGTATCCCGAAAAGAATGTAACGACGAAGGCACTGTTTAAGCTGGTCAGGAGTGACGCTTACAAAGAGCAAGTGGAAGCATTGCGCAAAGAAACAGATCCTGCCAAGCAGGCGAAACTGAAGTCGCAGCTTGATTATGTCACTCCGGTAGGTGTGTTCACCGAGCGAAACAAAGAGAAGTTGAAATCGGTCAGTGGCATGCTGAGCTTCGACTTCGACAAAAAGGAGAATCCGCATCTCACCCCCGAAGTAATAAAAGTGTGGCTGCTGAACGATCCTTGTCTGCATCCGTTGCTCACCTACATAAGCCCCCGTGGCGAAGGTTTGAAACTCTTCATTAAGTATGACCCTACAAAGTCATCGGTGGTGGATTATTCGCATGCAGTGATGCAATATCTCCAGGAAGTGTATCATCTGGTCACCGACAAAGCTTGTTTTGACATAGCGCGTGCCTGCTACTTGTCCTACGATCCCATGGCTTATTACAGCAATGCAGGATTGATGTGCGGAGTGGATTATGAATATTGGTTTGCCCGTTACACCGAAGCTCAGCAAAAGAAGCCCAAAGCAGTTTCTAGAGAGATTGCAACGGATAAGAAGAGTGCCGATTGCGATATGTTGGCGCATGTGCAGTTGGTGGCATCCCGTATTCAGACCGACATCACCAATGGTGATTATGAAGCATTCTTCCGCCTTTGCATGTCGCTCTCCGCATTGGGCGAATCAGGCAGGGCGGTGTTCAAGCAATGCTGCTCATTCTATGGTCGCAAACAGACCGTCAATCTGGATGATTATTTCGATAAATGCATGCATGACAGTAACGGTAAGTTCACGATAGCCACTTTCTTTGAGATGGCCAAGGATGCAGGCATTGACATTCGCATGCCCGTTGCGCCGCTTCAGGAGATGAAGATTCAGGAAGAGGTGGATGAGATGGGGGAGTTGCCTTTGCTTGATTCGTCCATTTACGACAAGTTGCCCTCGTTGTTGCAACAGATCACCGACATAGCCGGTACATCCGGTGAAAAAGGTTTGATATTGATGACTGCGCTGAGCACATTGAGTGCCGCCATGCCACATTATTATATGATCTATGGCGGTGACATGGTCGAAGCCAACCTCTTTTTCTTCGGACTGGCACAATCGGGTGCAGGTAAGGGTAAAATGAAACATTGCCTTCGTTTGGTGCGTCCCATCCATGATAAATTGCTGACTGAATCGGTGACTGCCATACGTGAATACAAGCGTAAGGAGGAGCAGTTGAAAGCCGAAAGCAAGAGTAAGGGTCGCAATGCAGAGCCGGCGAAAATGACTGAACCGATGCCTCCTTACAAGTTGTTTATCATGACGGCTGAGAGTAGTGCAGCGGCTTTCATGAGGACGTTGTATGAGAATGGCGGTCGTGGCATCATGTTTGAAACGGAGGGTGATACGCTGGCTTATATTTTCGGGAAAGATTATGGAGCTTTCTCTGACAAGTTCCGCAAGATACCGCATCATGAAGCATTGAAGTTCAGTCGTTCAGGCGACAGCAGCAGTACGATGAACGAGAAGGGCGAAGGCACTTATTTCGAGATAGATCATCCCTGCATGTCGACCGTGATGAGCGGTACGCCCGAGCAACTTCGCAACCTGATTCATTCGCCCGAAAACGGACTGTTCAACCGTTTCAATATCTACTACTATAAGCCTAAAGTGGTGGAGTGGGTCAATCAGTATGCCGTGAACGAAGGAAAATCTTATCAGGATTTATTTGACGAATATGCCCGTGACGTATATGTGATGTACACGGCGTTTGACTGTAGCGGTGAGAAAGGCGTACGCTTTGTGATGTCTGCCGAGCAGGAGAGCAAAGTGGAGCGTTACTTCAACAATATGCTGTTGCAGCACCATACCCTCTACGACGGTGACTACGATGGTACCATTCACCGCTTAGGGTTGGCACACGGACGCATTTGCATGATTCTAACTGCACTGCGTGTAAATAGCGTGACAGACTATGAGCATGACCTCCACTGTTCCGATGAGGATTTGCAACTTGCCCTGGAGATTATCAGTGTCTTGAATCAACACTCAGCCTATGCTTTCCGTTACCTGACTCCAAAGCCGAAGGAGGGAACGATGAAGAATATGCCTATCAAGTTTCAGTATTACAGTGCCTTACCTGATGAGTTCACGATGAATGAGGCGAATGATATAGGTGCTGCATTGAAGATCAGTAGAGCCACGATTTACAACTACGTCAACCAATTCATAAGAGATAAAGACGGTACAGGCTTTCTGCTAAAGAAAGTGGATCATGGGACGTACAGGAAGGTTGGTTTTGATGATTTCATTTACGCCTGTGAGGAAGGTGCTAGTCAAGATAAGTTGTAGTGTTTTTAGTATTTTAGTGTTTTTAATGTTTGTAGGAATGCCTCCGGGGAATCTGTTGCCCGGAGGCGTTTTTATGCTGTTGCTATTTTAGAAAATTAGGATGAGCTTCTGTTGGATATTTAGTCTCAATTAATCTTTTTTTATTATTGTATCCTGCATTAATTGTGAATTTATTTGTCTTCTATATATATTTTTTGTATAATTGCACCGTTGAAATAAGAAATAAATATAGAAAATAGTAGCTTGAAAGGCCTAACAACCTTTCGCAGAGAGGTGGATATTACTATGATTTATATCTAAAAATATGAAGATTTCTCCTTATCATTTTAGATTATTGCTATTAAAAATAATAATGAATATATTGTTTAACAAATAAAAGAAGTATTATGGCGTATAGAAATGGAAATTATTCGGCATTTTATGTAGATGAGCCGTTTAAAGAGAGCAATTTAGGTGCATATGCAGCTAAAGATTTTGTATCGTACAATCTATTGAGAGCATGGAAAGCAGACGATTCTTCATTCCCTTTTGTTGATTCACATGACAAAACCTATAACGTTCGTGATGGCAGCGATTGGGAAGATACATTGAAACCAAGACTTCATGAACGATTAAACAACTCTAAAAATATAATATTATTTTTAAGTTCAGTAACTAAAAATTCTCGGGCATTAAGAGAAGAAATTGAGTATGGAATTAATACAAGTGGCCTGCCCGTAATTGTTATTTATCCGGAGTTTAAAGAAAAGAGTGACATCGTCACTAGTTCAGGAGACTTAAGAAAGCAGGTAAAAGATTTATGGGATAATCTGCCTGTATTTCGTAATTCAATGAGTAACGTTCCAACACTTCATATTCCTATGAAGAAAAATCTTATAGAAAAAGCATTAAATAATTCAGACTTTATGATTAATACAAAGACAAATTCGAGTACATATTTCTTTGATTTATAAAAATGAGCCTTAGGATTAATGTCTTCAGAAGGCTATTTAAATTTATGCATATGAGGCGTTTTTGGGGATATTTTGTTGCAGCATTGGGAACCTTGTCATCGATGACAACATTAGTAGCATTCATTGCAAGTCCAGATAAGTCAAACTTGTCTGGACTATGTATAATTCTTTATGCTATAGTGATAGTGGTCATCTGTGTTGCATATGGGATATTTATGACTAAAGATATAAAGAAGATAGATCTTTATATTCATCCTAAATTGAGTGTCATAGTAAAGTTTGGTGATTTGTTTTCACAGAAAGGTGTTGTTGTCATTCCTGTGAATGAATACTTTGATACAATTGTTGATGATAAAATCATTGCTCACAAAACTATTCATGGAATCTTTATTGATACGTATTTTAAAGATAGGTTGCCTGAATTAGATTCAAAGATATCTTCATCACTAGATGGAATTTCATTTAAATCTGTTATTAGAAAAACGGGGAAACAAAAGATATATGATTTAGGGACATGTGCTGATGTAGAAGATGGGCAGAATATATATGTACTTGTTGCTGTCACTCATTTTGATGAGAATGATAAAGCTTTTGTTTCAGTAGAGGAATTAAGGAATGTTTATATGAAATTATTTGACCACCTTGAGAAGATGGCAAATAGTCGTCCCGTGTATCTTCCATTGATTGGGGCTGGACAGAGTAAGGTTCCAAAGTCACCTCAAAGATTATTATTGTTTATGTTGAATTGCTGGGAGTTTTTTAAATGTTTTTCTATGCCGGCAGGGGTCAATATTATATTGCATTCTTCGATAAGATGCAAAATAAATTTATTACAAATAGAAGAATATTACACAAATAATTTATTGAAATAATTTTTGCTTGCGTATAACTTAGGCTTCCTTTTGAGCAATACGTTCCATTTTGAGGTAAAACTCTACTATATCATTGAAATTGATGATTTCTTTTAAATCCTTCTCATCAATATCTGGAATATTAAACCTTGTGGATAGAATTTCATTATTGATTTGAGCATTATCTTCATATAATACGAAAGAATCGCATCCGAACAGATTGCCTATATTTTCTAAAATAGTATATGGAACTTCTCTTGTAGCTCTTTCATAATTGATGTATGCAGAACGCTCCACACCAATAGATAAGGCTACTTTCGCTTGCGTAAATCCGGACAGTTCTCTAATTTTCTTTAGATTCTCTTCAATTATTTGATTCGTAGTTTTCATATACTCTTTATTTATGGCAAAAGAAGTAAATAGTGTTTACATGTGCAAATATTTGCTATAGTAATTTTGCTCATCTTGGTTATTTATAAAAGATGATGTATATCGTTCTTGGTTTTAATAATTTCTTCTTACGCTAACATAAGTTATGCATGTGATTAATGCACATGGCTTGCATATGCCAATTATTTATATTACTTTTGTGCGCTGAATTTTAAAAAATATTAAAAATGAAACTAGGAAATCTCAAACTGGTCGAAGAATTTCCGTTTAAAGTAATTATGGAACCTGCTCTCAATATGGTAATTTTTGACAAGTTTAAAAGTTATCTTGCCAAAAAGGGCGAGAAAAAGGTTTCTCTTGAATCAATTATGGTTAAAGCTGATGATACTTTACAACGGTACATTGGTACCGTTGTATATGACCATTTCTACGATTTTTGGGAGGATGAAAAGGATAAAATGTCTCCTTTAGAGCAGGAAATGGCCCTCTATTATATATTAATTCATTCCACTCAGGATGTAGATGCGACTAGATTAATGAATGACAGAGATTATATTATCAAACTGCTGAACGGCAAAGTGGATCCGATGGTTAACAGCATTATTAAGAATTTAATTGTGTATATACCGGATGATACTCGAGTTGAGCTGGTTCATTTGTGGATATTTTCTCGGAAAAAGGTATTTGAAAATGATAAGGTACTATGTAATTATATCTATCATGAAGATTATTTTGTACTTTTTAGTGAAGAGGAGCATGAACAATATGAAAACTTGAAAAGCTTATCTAGCGATGGGGCTCCTGCTCACTCAACTGCGAATAAAAATCGTAGTCTCTTTAAATCAAATAAGTGATATTGAACAAAAAAAAGCAAGTTTGGATAACTTTTTTTATTATTTATATAAATATCTTTGTCGTAAACAAAAAAGGAAATATTATGAAAAAGAAAATTTGTCAAAGTTGCGGGATGCCCATGGATGATTTTTCGGGTAACGGAACGAATGCCGATCAAACGGTAAACACTGATTACTGCGGATTCTGCTATAAAGACGGTCACTTCACAAACGACTTCACAATGGATGACATGATTCAACATTGTGCAGATATGCTTGAGCAATTCAATGAAGATTTGGATGATGATGATGATGAGAAGTTAAGCAGAGAAGTAGCTGTTGCAACTATGAATGCTTATTTCCCTACATTGAAACGTTGGAAGAAATAACGTTTTTCGATTTCGCTGGGAGATATAATGAAGGCTGTATTGGTATTTAGTCAATACAGCCTTCAATTATTTAATAGATGAACTTTATCTTTTGAGAGCATCTTCTTTAAGCAATTCATAGATGTGTGCATCCCAGAATTTGCCGTTCTTGAAGATTGCCTTTCGGGCTATTCCCATTTTAGTGAAACCGTTCTTTTCAAGTACATGCATGGATGGTTTATTGTATTCGTATACGCAAGCGTGCAGTCTGATAATTCTTGTATTGGAAAAGTAGTATCTTATGGCAGCAGCCAATACTTTTGTCATTAATCCTTTGTTCCAATAGGGTTCGCCCAGATAATAACCGATCTCCGCATTGAATCTTTCTACATCGGTTCCGGGAACGATACCTATATTTCCAGCCGGATTGCCGTCAATAGCAATACATAATTCCTGAATTTCATCTTTGCTGTTTATTTTACGAATGAATGCCAATCCGTCATCATAGGAGTAGGGATAGGGGAGTCCGTCTCTGCAATTGTCCCATATCTTCTTGTTATTCAACAAGTTTGCCATTGCAGTAGCATCTGCTTCTTCAAACGTACGTAAAAGGAATTCCTCGTGCTTGACAATGATCATTGTTTCTTAATTTACAATTTCAAGAAGTTCTGAGAAGTTATCAATGAGATAATCAGGTTGCTCGCTTTTTAATTGTGCTGTGGAGTTGTATCCGTATTTCACACCGCAAGTAAGGCAATGCGCACCATGTCCCATGGCTATGTCATAAATGGTGTCGCCGATAACCAGTGTCTCATCAGGTTTGGAGTTTGTTTCTTCCATGATTAAAAGAGCCATATCCGGAGCCGGTTTCTTGTGATGGATATCTTGCTCGCCCAAGATGAGCGTCATGTAGTCTCTTACGCCTAGTTTGTCAAGTAAAAGCAGTAAGGCTCCACGTCCTTTGCTTGACGCTACAGTGATGGTGATGCCCTTTTGGTAGAGCTCATCCAATACGCGCATTACGTTCGGGAATAGCTTTACACAGTTCTCCGCTATTTCATTATATCGCTTTCTGTATATTGCCACCAACTTCTCCATAGTGGCATCATCAGGAATATCGGCAATCTTTTTAAGAATATCTTTTAAAGGCAAACCTATATAAGCCTTTATCTGCTCTTCGTCTGCCGGTTGCATTTCAGCTTCTGCGAGTGAAGATTGAATAGAGAGGATAATACTTTTTCTTGTATCGGCGATTGTTCCGTCGAAATCCAAAATAATTGTTCTTATAGCCATGTCATAAAATTTTATGACTACAAAAGTAGTAATTATTTCTTTCCCAATTCAACACTTTTTACGAAAGCTATAGGATGTTGAATGATTTTTGCTGTTTCTTCTATTGAATACCCTTTTTGTAAATATCTTTTAGCAACACTTTCCATGGCTTCTCCGATCTCAATTATATGGTAATCCGGGTCATATATCCTGATTACTTGTTGCTTCCATGCATGTATTTTGAGTGGGTGAACATATTTAATATACTGATATTCAGCTAATCTATTTAATTCATTTTCAAAATCACTCGCTTCATAGTAAAGCTCCATATTATGTGATCGCTCCACGATACTCTCAGGAGATATGTCTGCCAACAAGGCAAAGTCCTGTTGAAGACATATTCCGCTTTTAAATACAATATTACGACCAAAATCAAACTTCACCTCTTCATGAAAAATTTCTTCATAAAATTGTCTTGATTTTTTAATATCTTTTACTGCTAATAATGTGGATATATATTTCATAATCTAAAACTTTTGGTGATCACTTTACATTCGATTTATTCTCATTACTCTTCCTAAATCACTACGACAAAGTGCTTTCATGTTATCAAAGAGGGTTTTAGGATCCAAATTCCACCATTGAAGCTCCAATAAGTTTTCGATCAATTCATCATCAAAACGCTTTCTGATAATTTTAGCAGGGTTACCTCCTACGATATGATAGGGAAGTACATCTTTCGTCACTACGGAGTTTGCTGCAATGATGGCTCCGTCACCAATGTGCACACCCGGCATCACTGTCACGTTTTGTCCGAACCATACATCGTTGTCGACCACTGTATCGCCCTTTAGGGGAAGCTCGCTCAGCTTAGGGGTAAAATCTTCCCAACCGCCTCCCATAATGTGGAACGGGTAAGTGGATACAGAATTCATTCTGTGATTGGCACCATTCATCACAAACTCAATGCCACGGGCTATTGCACAGAACTTGCCGATAATCAGTTTGTCGCCGATAAACGGGTATAAATGAGTAACATGATCTTCAAAATTCTCCGGTCCGTCTATATCATCATAATACGTATAATCTCCTACAATGATATTAGGATTCTTAATCACATTCTTAATAAAGCAAATCTGCTTAATGTCCTCATTCGGATAAATAGCGTTTGGATCAGGTCCAAAAATCTTTTTCATAATGCAATCTTTTTAGTTACACGATAGTAATACCTATATTAATTTGAACGCAAGATCGGCAGATTTATTGTTAAAGAAATAGATTAATGTTTTTATTTTGTTTTTCTATTTATGAGAGATATTATGAATAGAAAAGCATTTCATACATTTGCAGCGAATAAAAAAAGAAAATAAATGATTACAATAAAATATACGAATGGCGAGAATGAAGATTTTGTATCCTTGTGTCATTCTTTGGATAATATTCTGGTAGAGATCGGCGGACAAAAGAACCAGCAACAATATGTGGCGTATAATCTATTAGACCATATACATGATGCTTTTGTTGCTTATGATGAAGATGTACCTGTGGGATGTGCGTCATTTAAACGTTATGACGATCTTACGGCTGAAGTAAAAAGGGTATTTGTCTTGCCTGAGTATCGAAGGAAAGGCATTTCCACTTCTTTAATGAATTGTTTGGAAGATGAAGCGCATGAGCAGGGTTATGAATCGCTCATACTTGAAACTTCGAAGTTGCTGGAAAGTGCGCATAAGATGTATTTGAACTTGGGATTCGAGGTTATACCCAACTACGGACCGTATAAAGAGATGGATGGCTCATTGTGCATGCAGAAAGTACTTTAATAAAATAGAAAAGCCACGCTCGGAAGTGGTGAGCGTGGCTTTTGCTTGTCTGAAATATTTAATTAATAGGCTGCATCAGGTGTAGTTACCCTTATCAGCTTTGCGTTTACAAATTCATAAATACCTGCGGGCGACTGTTCACGACCATAGCCTGAGTTTTTTGTTCCGCCAAAGGGAAGTTCAGGTGCAATGCCTGTGACATGATTGATATAGACCATGCCGGTATCTATTCTGCGAGCTACCTCTACAGCCTTATCTACATTTGTACCGAATACAGTTCCACCCAAACCGAAGTCTGTGCCGTTGGCAAGTTCTACAGCTTCATCTACATCCTTCACTGCATAGATGACAAGAACCGGACCGAAGATTTCTTCACTGAATGCATCCATATACTTTTTTACGTTTGTAAGGATCGTGGGTTCCATAAATGCTCCTGGACGATCTATACGCTTACCTCCCAATATTAAATCAGCACCTTGACTAACAGCTTTCTCTACCTGTTTGATTACATCAGCCACTGCTTTTTCACTGCTCAACGGAGCTAATTGTGTAGCCGGATCCAAAGGATCACCCACTACCACTCTTTCAAACAGAGCTGTTGCCTTAGCAATAAATTCATTGGCTGCGTCCCCAACCACGATGATGCGCTTGGGCGATACACATACTTGTCCTGCATTCCATAGACGTCCTTCAGCCGCAGTTTTCACAGCTTTATCAATATCTGCATCAGGCATTACGATGAATGGATCGCTACCGCCCAATTCAAGAGTCGATTTCTTTATATGCTTGCCTGCCATAGAGGCAAAGCTTGATCCTGCTGCTTCACTACCAGTCAATGAAGCTCCTTTGATGCGAGGATCGGCGAGTATTTGTGAAACTTTTGAACCGGGAACAAATAAGTTCGTATATACACCCTTTGGTGCTCCTGCTTCAGCAAATATTTTTTCCATAATTTCAGCAGCTTGAGGCACGTTTGAAGCATGTTTCAAGACAACCGTATTGCCGGCCATTATATTGGGAGCAGCCGAACGGGTTATTTGATAAAACGGGAAATTCCATGGTTGCACACTTAATAGTACCCCGATCGGCTGATAGCTTAAGAAAGCTTTGCCTGTAGGAGTTTCCAATGGTTGGTCTGCCAATAGTTTCTCACCGTTGTCTGCATAATAATCAAAGATGTCGGCAGATAATTGTACTTCGCCAATACCTTCGCTCAGGAGTTTGCCCATTTCTATGGAGCATAACTTCCCCAATAGGTCTTTCTTTTCGCGCATGATAGTTGCTACTTTATGAAGTAATTCTGCTCTTTTTTTGAAAGACGTTTTACGCCATGTTTGAAATGCCTTATCGGCTTCAGCGATTATACTTTGAATTTGCTGATCATTCATTTCCTCGAACTCTTTCTCAACCTTATTGGTTGTCGGATTTACTGTTTTTATACTTGACATGATTTTAAAGTTTGGTTCAACATTTTGAAAATGCAATTCATTTTCGAACTGTACCTAAATAACGCAGAAGAGTCTTTTTGGTTCTTGAAAATTCAAAGAATACAGCATTTTTAATATTGTGCAGCAAATAACAGCAGTCATCGTAAACCTTTTACGCATTAGTTTTGTTTAGTAAAAAGAAACAATCAATGACTTAAAGTATGAGAATAGCCATAAGTGGGGCAAGTGGATTTGTAGGAAAGCGCTTGTCTACATATTTTCAAGAAAAGGGATATGAAATCGTTTCTTTGAACCGAACTATTATTCAAGACAGCGAGAAGCTAATCGATGCGCTATCGGGTTGTCAGGCTGTGATCAATTTGGCAGGAGCTAATATTAATCAAACTTGGACCTTTGAGCACAAGAGAGAAATGTATAATAGTAGAATTGAGGTTACCTGCAACTTGGTCAACGCTATCAATGCGTTGCACGTAAAGCCTGAGGTTTTTATCTCTGCTTCGGCAGTGGGGTATTATCCTAATAAAGGTTTCTACGATGAATATTCCATGCAAAAAGGAGATGGATTCCTGTCTGATCTATGCAAAGACTGGGAGGATGAAGCCGGTAAAATCAGCAACAAAACACGTCTGGTCATTACTCGTTTGGGCATTGTGTTATCTCCTTATGGCGGAGCTTTCCCAAAAATGTTCAGTACCTTGAAGTTCAAATTTGCCACGGTTGTCGGTACAGGGCAACAGATGTTCCCGTGGATTGATATTCGTGATCTTGTCAGGGCCATGGAATATGTGATGCAGACCTCTTCAATTACGGGCGTCGTTAATTTCGTAGCCCCACAGCAATTGACACAGTATCAATTGGCCGAACGAGTTGCTCATCACTACAAATGCTTACTGAAGGTAGGTATTCCCGAATTTATTCTTAAGTATAAATTCGGAGAAGCTTCTGACTTCTTGTTGAAAGGACAATGTGTGATTCCTACGCGTCTTATCAAATCAGACTTCACTTATTTGTCACCCAATATTGATCAGTTTCTTGCCACTCCCGATCGGACTACAGTGGACAAAGTGGATCTGAAGCGTTATCTAGGCAAATGGTATGAAATTGCTCGTTATGATCATCGTTTTGAACGGGATCTGACCCATGTTACAGCACAATATTTTCTTGAGCTTGATGGGACAATCAAAGTAGAGAATAAAGGCGTAGACCCGTCTTCAGGTAAAGAGAAACGAGCTATGGGTATGGCTGTATTGAATTCTCCCGGTAAATTGAAAGTATCATTTTTCCCCGGAATAAGTGCAGACTATTTCATATTGGAACTTGATCAGGAAAATTATAGTTACGCTCTCATCGGCAGCCGTTCAAATAAATATTTATGGATACTCAGCCGTACACCGCAATTGCCTGATGCTGCAAAACGACATCTCTTGCAGTGTGCTGAACGAAGAGGATATGATATATCACAACTGATTTGGGTAGAGCAGGCATAAAGGACTATTTCATCTTATTTGCCAGTAATTTATATAATTTGCCTGCAATGCTATGTATCAATAGAAGGTTGGCACCGAAAAAGATTATTCCGATAAGGCTGTATATAATGGATTCTGTGAGGTTGTAAATACCTTTTTCATGTATCAGCAGTAAAGTGTATATGGAGTAGGGAAGACATATAACGGATGTGACCACAGCGGGTATATACCCTTTGATTGCGATGGATTGGATGATATGCATTAATAGATGTATTGAAAATGTGAGAAAGCATATATACCATAAGTCCGTTTCGTTAAAGACTAATGCTACAATTGTGAATATGCTGATAATAATAAATTCTTCGAGTACAGCTAATGAAAATGCCGGTGTATTCAGATTCCCGAACATATTCAGTGCTTTCTTCATAAAGGGGAATTTCAGGCAGATCTCTTCTTTGTGATGGTCCAACCAGACTCTTGAGAAGATAATCTCTTCGAAATCGTGAAAGATGAAGAGGATGGGCAATAAGCATATCAGTAAAGTAAATTCATTCATGCAACTATTCATTTTAATTTAAGAAAAAAAGTAAATTGAGCAGTATTCATAGCCCAATTTACTTTACAAAAATACCAATAAAATAGAAACAAATATTAAAAATGAAAAGATTTTATAGCAGATTGTATTCTGTTGCTTTCTCTTTCATAAATTTCAAACTACCTGTAGCCAGTTCGTCTGCATCATATGCCGATTCTCTCCACAAAGAAACAGCACTCGCCATACCTTGAACCGTTGAGGTGAAATTCTCCAGCACCAAATTGCCTGTGAAGTCAATGGCAGCCAATCCACGAAACAGATCATCCCAATGTACATTTCCTTCGCCCAACATACCGCGATTACTTTCTGTCATGTGAATGTGCCTTAATCTGCTTCCAGCTTCGATAACCGGATCATAAAAATTGTTTTCCTCAATGTTCATGTGAAATGTATCTAGATGCAAAGCCAAGTTGTCTGCTCCGGTTGCTTTAATCATCTCAAGCGTGTCTGCTGCAGTCGTGCATACATAGCTTTCATAACGGTTGATAGCCTCAATGCCGATCGTTATGCCTAATGTCTTTGCATATGCCGCTACATCCGTCCACACTTCGCATACCGTATCCTTTTCACTTTTCGTTATCGGTTGACCGCTGAATACGCCTATGCCACTGTGTAATACACCACCAAGGAATGTAACATCCATCTCAGCAGCTTTGTCTAATGCCGATTTTATTAGCATAGTAGCAGCTTTAGGATAGAAAGGTATGTGACAACCAGCCGGCAAATTTAGTGTACAAACTGCATCCAAATTGTATTCTTTCAATTGCTTCTTCACAGTCTTTGTATCGATATCCATCGAAGGAGGCAACAATATTTCCAAAAGGTCAAAACCTTTTTCAGCTGTCTTTTGTATTGCATATAAGCCACCTTCTGCTGTCCATTTGGGGGGAATCCATGAAAGGATTGAAGCCCCGAATTTTATTTTCATTATTATATCTGTTTAAGTTAGAATATCCACCATTCTGTTTTTATGCCGATGTATGTTCCCCATTGTTTCTGATTGATCTGAAGAAACGGGGAGTAATGATTGTCCTTGGCATAGTTGTTATAGCGTGCCAATGTGCAAACAAAACGAATGTGAGGTCGGCACCATGGACTGCGTTTTCCTACAGGTACAATGGTCGGGGCCAGAGAGAACTTCCACATAGCGGCATCCGGATTGTCTCCATCTTTTCTCATGGCATAATGCACTTCCTGAAGGATATGAAACCAGTCTGTTGCATAATAAAAAGTTCTGAGACCAACCACGAAATCTGTCTTTCGGTTGTAAATCTGCGTACCATTGAAATATGTAGCTTTGTCTGTACTGGACGATCCTCCTTTGCTTTTGGTGAATACACCATATCCATTGAAACTGAATCTGTTTGATACATTCAATAGAAAATGCTCTACCATCGTAAAAGAATAGGCTTCGTTATATTTCCCTTCTGAATCAGGTGCTCCATAGGTCGCCCACGTGAACGTATTTCCATTATCACCGCCGTTGGCTATACCTGTGCCATAACGAACGGAAAAGTCGTTAAAAGACTCGGGTAAGGCTGTTTTAATGGGAGTGGTGATCTTAATTCCGGCTACCCAACCTTTGTCTGCAGGATACTTTACAGAAGCCTTGTCCGAATTGGCCGACACGTGATGAAACTCTCCCAAAAGTTTGATTTTGTTTCCATTTTTCAGATTGAAAGTATGTTCACCAATCCATACAAATCGTTGCCTGATAGCCAGATTACTTGCTCCGGCCACAGTCACTTTATAGTTATATGGATATACCCCTGCTGAATCTGTAGAAGCAGGCATCAGCATCGTCAATTCTGTTGTCTTATAGCTTACTCCGAATCCTTGGGCTGAATGGTCGTCAAAGTAGAAGTAATCGCATATGTGGATGTCATCATAGCGGCGGAAACGTGCTCCGGCCCAGGCAGACCAGCGACTTCCCATGATATTGCGAGCTTCAACAAAAGCTTCGGGAAGAATGAATGTAAGTCCGTCTGATGAACGACTACTTGTATTCCCTATAAATTGTCCGTTGGCAGAATACATCCCCAATCGAGCCTGAAAAGTAACATTCGTACTATCTTTTCCGATTAGTTTCGGTGTGAAATGGAAAGCAGGCAAGATGTCAAAATAATCCGTTTGCTCCATACGTCCGCCCAATGAACCTTGTCCTGACAGGTTCAAAGGTTTCCACATATTACCTTCTCCGTTGGGGGATGTACCTACTCCGATTCGTCCGGTAGTTCCCATCGAGAAGTTTGAGTTTGTAATGACCACTTGAGCATGGATACTCAATGGCATTACAACCAATAAAAGCAGTTTAAGCCAATTTTTCATACAACATGTTTAAACGTTTAAACAACTCGATAAAAATAAAAGAAACGAATACATTTCTTCCACATCAAGCTCTGTCTTTATATCCTTTGGCTCCATAATATGCCACAAAAAGGAAACATAGCAGCGGTACTATCAAAGAGTTTGCAATGCCGGCCAAATCAGACAAACGTCCCATGGCAAGTGTCAATACAGCTCCTCCTATAATAGCCATAACCAGGATTGATGCGCCGAGTTTGGTATGCTCTCCAAGGTCTTTGATTCCCAATGAAAAGATCGTAGGGTACATGATAGACATAAAGAAACTTACACCTACCAATGCCCATAAACCTATTGTTCCGGGACACAAAATACCTATTGCCAAAAGGAATACATTCACGCATGCATAGATTGAAAGCAGCTTATGATCTTTTATTTTCTTGAGCAAAGCTGTTCCTACAAATCGTCCAAGGGTGAAAACAATCAAAGATATTGTAAGGAAATTAGCTGCACTTTTCTCAGGAGTACCTGGTATGGTGCCTTGTATATAACGAATAAGAAAACTCCATACGCATACTTGACCGCCTACATAAAAGAATTGTGCAACAACAGCCTTCTTGAAATGGCGAGTGGCAAATAACACTTTCAATGTTTTCTTGGTAGATGAAGTATTGGCTACTTGTTCGTCCTTGACAACCGGGAATTTGGTTAATGCAATGATTATGGCAAACAATAAGATCACAGCACCGATAATCAGATAAGGGGTCTGCACAGAATGTCCCTCTGTCATATAATAAGCCTTCACAGCTTCGGGTGTCATTTGTGCCAGTTGCGCTTTCGTATGTTCCACACCTGTAAGGATGAAATGTTGCCCCACCAATACTCCTGTGACACATCCTATCGGGTTGAACGATTGTGCCAGATTTAATCGGAATGTAGCCGTTTCAGGCTTTCCTAATGCCAGTACATAAGGACCGGCTGCAGTTTCAAGGAAAGCCAATCCGGATGCAATCACAAACAAAGCAAACAAGAAGAATCCATAAGAGTTTTTCTCCGCAGCAGGGTAAAACAGGAATGCTCCGGTTGCATATAGTAATAATCCCACAATGATTCCGGTGATGTAATTATACTTTCGCATCACGATTGATGCCGGAATCGCTAGTATGAAATAGCCCATATAGAATGCCGATTGTACAAAACCCGACTGCAAGTCAGTCAGCTCAAACGACTTTTTAAACTGTTTGATAAGGATATCATTCAAATTAGCTGCCATCCCCCACATAAAGAACATGCATATGATGAGTATTAACGGCAACACATAGCTCGTTTTCTTTTCCGTCTGCAACTCTGCTGCAGCGGTCAGTGTCTTTCCTGATTTTAAATTAAATAGTTGCATATAGTATATAATTTAAAGGTTTCTTAAAAAATAGGAGAGTGTTGCAGCTGAAAATCCTTTATTTGGGCAATATCATAGGAAGGACAAGCTCCCTCATGTGCAGCAACAAAAGCCCCTAAAGCCATAGCATAAATCATACCCTCTTCCGGAGTTTTATTCTGTACCTTCTTTGCAAGGAATGCCGCAAGAAATGAATCGCCGCTTCCTACAGTATCTTTTACCGTCACTGAAAATGCAGGATATGAATAAGAATCAGTAGTAGTGTAGTAAGTAGCTCCCTTACTTCCTTTGGTCACGATTACTTCGTCAATGTCAAATTCCTTTTGAAGGAATCTAACGGAATCTTCCTCTGTACCTGATTGATCATTAAACCAAGTGCTGATAAGTTCTAATTCGGTGTGGTTAAGTTTCAACAGATTGCACTTTCCCAATAAATATTTCACGGTCTCCATTGAGTAAAAAGGAGGACGCAAATTTACATCAAACACCTTATATACAGCTTTTTCAAGCAAGTGATATAAAGTATCACGTGAAGTGTCATTGCGAGTCACTAAACTACCAAAAACAAATGCATCGGCTTCTGCCACCAACTTATCATAAGTAGGAGCCTGATTAATATAATCCCATGCAACAGGTTGATGAATAATGTAAGTCATTTCATTCTTTTCATCGGCTATCGCTTCCACTTTGCCTGTTTCATGTATTGGATCAACCTGACAATCCGTAGCCGGAATATTCCAACCATCAAGCAGGTTCAATAATTTCTTGCCGGATTCATCATCGCCCACACGACTGATCATGTGACTTTCAATGCCGAATTTCTGAAGATGATAAGCCACATTCATTGGGGCACCACCCGGTTTCATCTTAGTAGGGAATACATCCCAAAGCACTTCACCGTAACATACTACTTTCTGTTTTTCAATTTTCTCTGTTTTCATGATATCTATGGTTCTAAATAATTACTTTCTTTACCTTGTTGAAACGTTTAAACATATTACGAAAAAAATATTTGTGTTGTTGAAAGATGCCTTTCATGATCATTTATCGCTCAATCATTCAATTCTATTTTTTGATTGCTTGTGTTTAAACCTTTGCTTTTATGAAGAGAAATCTTAAGAGAGAACGGACGATTGTCTCACAATCAATTCCGTATCAAAGACAGCCGATTGAACACCATCATTCTTTGCAATGGCATCCAGCAAAATCCTCACAGACTTCTTGCCTATATCAGCCATCGGCTGCTTTACGTAAGTGACCGGAGCATAAAAGAGATCAAAAGCATCTGTCTCATCAAAACCGACAACAGCCAGTTGATCCGGTATCTTAATTCCAAGGCTATTGATGTATTTCAATGCACAAATGGTCAATAAGTTGGTCGTTACAAACAATGCATCTATCGGTTGATCACCGGACATAAATCGATCAATGGCATTAGCCACATCTTCATTTGTATGATCAATACTAACTTCACCTACCACAGCATTCTCATTCAGCAGATCTACTACACCCCTTACGCGTTCGTTAAGATGCAACAGGGATGTTTTGTATGAGATCACACCGATCCGTTTGTGCCCATTCGCTTGTAAATGACGAATAGCCTTTCCAGCTGCATCATAATTGTCTATGCCCACATAGTTGGATGGGATGGAAGGATAGTTTCTATCAATCAGCACAAAAGGAGTACCTGATTGTTTTAGATACGCAACTTGTTCTTCACAATTTTCGGGTAATGCGATGATAAGTCCATCCACTTGGCGATTGATAAACAAGTTAATCAAATCCTTTGTCTTCTCTTTACTTTCGTCCGAACTGCCAAAGATCACAGAATAACCATTGCTTTTTGCTTCGTTCTCAATGATCCTTGCTATTTGTGATGAAAAAGGATTGGCAATATCCGCTACAATCAGACCTATGGTGAATGTCTTTTGAAATTTCAGACTACGTGCTATTTGATTCGGTTGGTAATTAAGTTCACGAGCCACCGTCCTAATCCTTTCGGCAACATCCTTGTTAATACGGTTCTCGTTCTTATTATTAAGTACATACGAGACCAAAGTTGTAGATACCCCAACTTGCTCTGCTATGGTTTTTATCGATACTTTAGTCTTCATGGCGGTTATACTTAATAAATAATTATGCTCCAAATATATTTGTTTAATCGTTTCAACAATCATTTTAGTATCAATATTTATAATTGTTTAACAAAATAAGTTCATCGGATTAGGATATATTATTTGCATAATCAAGTTCATTAAGACACAAAGAGTAGGGGTGATCGACGTTTTCACGCAATCACCCCGTTTATTATATACTTGTTTGCAATTTTATTGATCGCAAACAGAGAGTAGCTTTTTATTCTATAAATTTACTTATCCAATATTTTCCGATAAACTCCATGGCCAATTCTTTCTATTATTCGACCTGTATCATCTTTCACCTCGCAATGCCGTAAGTATCATGCATATGCGGGCATGAGTGACACCCAATCGAAACATTGTGCCATCATAGTCCCCATCATCAAAAGCATGCTCTTTTCCGATAAACTATCGGCATTCGATATAATCTTTTTAAGTAGGGGAGGCCGTTCGTCTAAAACCCATGCAGGAAATGTAGGTAGATTCTCCAATTCAGTAGCCACCTCCACTTCATCCTTTGCGTCATCTTTCGGCATACTGATGTCTATTTTCGAAAGATGGCACAATTCAAAGAAGCTACCGATCTTTACGTCGCCTCGTTTATGGATCATGCAATCCGTGAAATACTTATCCAGATCGCGACTTTGCTCACCCGAATAGAATGAGCAGCAATGTTTGAATATCGGTAGTCCCGCTTCACCCAATGTTGCCAAAGACAAGCCCAAACGTAGAAAATCATCGTAATTGGGAGCAATATCAATTTTTATACGTTCAGACACTGCTTGTGCATGAGCAAGCAGTTCCGCAGTAACGACACCGTTATCTTCTGTAACGACAGCAGCCTCGCTATTTACTGAGTTGTTTGGTGGAACATACTTCATCGGTTTTGCAGCCGGAATCATCTCAGGCTTTCCCTGAAAAGAGTTGTATCGAGGTTGCCAAATGTTTACATCCACAGCGCATGGCAAACCGGGAGTAGACATATAAGCTTCCGGATCATACGACACGAAGCAGGCACGAGTAGGGTCACTGCAAGCCTTGTCGGCACGCAAGTGGCATGCATCCGCCATGTATTGCATCACGGCATGCGAATAATCTTCCACCGTGCAAGCTTCCGCATCATAAAGAAGCAAGATCTTTATTCCCTTGTTTAGTGGACTTTTAAATATAATCCACGCATGCAGCAGCGGATCATTCATCACCAATACGCGCATCTTTTCGGGTGTGAGAGTCGGATTATCCTTACCATCCAAATCAATGCATAGTACTCCTGTATAGGCGGTGATTGATTGGCTATTACGTGCTGTGCAAATGACTGATGGGGTGAAATAGTCCAATGCCCTTTTCATTGCTGCTTGTTTCTTGGGATCCGTCTCAGCGCGCATCAGTTCTATTTGACGCTTATACTTACCGCTACGGATATCTGTATATATTTGATCTAAGGCTATTATGTCATA
>WSSedB1CaDRAFT_10000056_pt1 | contig 57980 bp, 66 predicted proteins | sample WetSurSB1Cattail_FD_9460 | JGI IMG/M metagenome (IMG submission 9460)
ACTCCCTGACGCTTCGCTGCGCTACGGTCAGGGCAGGTGCAAAAAACTCGGCACCGCGATCCGCCAGCTGGAGAATCGCCAACTAATTAAGCCGCCGGGCCGTTACGGACCATGCATCCTAGCCTCGAGACAAAATCCCAATAGGATAATTTCGTATAAAAATTAACTTTAACCCATAAAGACAACTCTATGAATAAAGAAGAAAAAGAGATCACCGAAATAGTGAATCGAGAGACAAAAGCCTGGGACACTCAAGATGTAAATCTCTTAATATCAATTTTCCATCCTGATATGGTTTGGCCCTGGCCAAGGACATATCAATCTCACGACCCTATGGACTGGATAATGCCTTTGGGCAGATACAATAAAGAAAGATGGTGCAAAGAGTGGCAAAATCTATTTGATACACATAGATTGATCCATAATATCCGAGAGATCAAAAAAATTGTAATCTCAGAAGAAAAAGATGGTGCCTTCGCTGTTGTAGATATTGATACTCTCTGGATTGACAAAGACAATAATAAAGATAACTGGAAAGGGCGAGTATGCAAGGTCTACAGCAAGATTGGTCCAGATTGGAAAATGACTATGCACACAGGAGTTTTAACTTACTGACAATTAGACACCAAGACAAATAAAAAAGCACGAACCCATGACTCGGACGGTTTATTTAATTGCCTTCGGCAGCCCTGACAGCATCGTAATGCATGAAAACGTCTATAAGATCAATTTTAAGCCACTTGTTTGGCTTTGTGCACCTTGACTAATCCTTCTGCCGGGACAGAGTCAATAGGGCTGCTGGCTGACGTACTGACGTACTGACGCCTTGCCTACACTACCGCCCGGTCGTTAGCGGGCATGTCATACAACCTCGAGGCCATTGACTACCAATTTATTACATCCTGACTGTGACCGTATTTCTTGACAAATTTGATTACCTTGACAGACTTGATAAATGATAAAAAAACGCCCGCTAACTCTCTCAGAATATTTTTTATTAATAGACATCTCGTGACCTTAAATAATTTAAATATTGCAGACTGGCATGTTATTTGAAACAAATTTATAACCTAAGGCTGAGGATATGAAAAATATACTTATTAAGTCAATTGCAATATTCGTATTTCTAAGTTTTATAGGCATAAGCTGCAAAAAAGAAAAAACAGAAACCCCTGTGCCAATAGTTTCAGAGTTACCAATCCTTTATCAGGGATGCAATTTGAAGGAGGGTAAAACGGTAGTAATTGAAAATCAAATTGGATTTGACACAATATTTAATAAAAATCAGATTAGTCAAAGTATTGCTTTGGAGAATATCGATTTTTCAAAGTATGAAATTCTTATAGGAGCTAATGTATTTACACATGGGATTTACAAATTAGAGCATGATTTCATAAAATTTATTAATTCCGAATATATCTATACTGTAAAGGTTTATTATGATCTTACATTACCTGCGGGTACATTTTATTATGGCATTATAGTTGATAAATTGCCATCTCATGCAATCGTGGATTTTGTTGTAAAAAAACTTAATGATTAAGGACCAATATGATAACATGGTTTAAAATTCCATGTAAAAAATCAAAAAAGGCTCCGCTAACTCGGACCGTTTAATTAATTGGCATCGGCTGCCCGGACTAATCCTTAATGCATTCGAAAATCGATGAGAATAAACTTTCAGCAACTTATCAAATCTGGTGGCACCTTGACTGATCCTGTTACCGAGACAAAGTCAATTGGGCTGCCAGCTGACGGAACGGCAACTAATTAAACCACCGGGTCGTTTGAGGGCACGTCAAATAAACTCGGGATCATGATTGCCAAATTAATGCCTCCTGACTCTCAGAGAAAATTTCGATAATATTGGAGAACTGCTATTGGTATAAAAATTGTTGTCTATCTTAAAAACCTGCTATGAAAACTAATTCTATTTTAATCCTGATTATAACGACAACTTTCCTTTTTTCTTGTGAGAAGGAAAAAGTTCCTGAATCTACAAAGGACATCTCGGGGCAATGGAGATGGATCTATTCTTGGATTGATTCACCATTGAGTGACTCAAATCCCAGAACTCCTCAAAATACAGGGATTCAAGAAATAATGAATTACAACACAGACCATACTTGGCTGAAAATTCAGAATAGTATTCATGTCGATTCTGGTACTTTCGCAACTGGACATGGAAGTTGGTCTCCTACAAAAGAAGTAACTTATGTTTATGACAGTATTGTGTATTATAAAAATGGTGATCAGGTAAAAGACATGCCAAACTTTTATAATATCTATGGTAATGATACTTTAGTATTCTCTGGAATATTTAGAGGATTATATGCAAAAAGTGCAAAAGGTGATCCAACAGAAGGTGCATCAAAATTCTATATTAGGCTAAAGTAAAAACACGACCCGCTTACTCGGACGGTTTAATTAATTGCCTTCGCCTGTGCCAGGACAGATTTGTAATCATTCCCAACATCAATGCTCTTAAATTCTGTTCCATTTATAAAATGCTGTGACACCCTGACAGTTTCATAGCCCGGGACAGTATCATTGGCGTTATCGGCCGACTCCGCCAGCTAGCTGATGGTGCCTTGGCTGACTACCAGCAAGTAGGTTTTTTGCTCGCCATCGGGACTATTTCGTCGTGACCCAAAACTCACATCCGTTACCAGGACTTGGTATCGTCAAGACAGTTTCATCGTGACCAGATAACTTACATCTGTCAACCGTGAACCCCTGACGCTCGCTGCGCTTTGGTCAGGGCAGGTGCAAAAAATGCAGCACCACGACACAGACTGCACCTAATTAAACCGTCGGGCCATTAGTGGTTATTGCAGAGCGATACCTAGCAAATCATAAATTTCTTGCCGACCTTTTAAAGTTATGACTAACTCTCTTGAAAATTCAACTTTTTTAAACCACTTTCTTTCAATCATTTTGTTTAAGAATTCTGCACCAAGCTGACCAGCTAAGTGTGGACGACGTTCGGACCAATCTAAACATTGACGAGTTAAAAGGCGACGCTTATTTTTAAGATCTTCTTTTGAAATATTAAAAATAAGAAACCATTCCCAGCCCTTTTCAGAAACTAAATAGACGTTCTTTGATTTAGTTAAATAGCCTTCTGCCTCTAATGCTTCAACAATTTTGACACTAACAAAACCTGCTAAATGGTCGTAACAAGTTCTACAATATTTTACTCCATTCTTTTCGGGTTCTTTCTTTTCATTATTGGTAGAACTATTATTTGCTATATTTGCCAACCCTTCAATGGCATAAGCAACTTCTGAGTTAGCGAATGAATAATATCTATGCCTCCCTTGGACGTCAACTTTAATAATTTCTGCTTCAAGCAATTTTGACAAATGATTACTTGTAGAAGTAGGTGATATATCTGCAGCGAAAGATAACTCACTTGCAGTATAAGCTCTTCCATCAAGCAAATTCCAAAGCATTTTTGCTCGTGTAGGTTCACAGATCAAAGCCGCAATTGAGACAAATTTCTCTTCTACATCCATAGTTCAATATAAAATGAAGTGTGAAAGTAATAATTCTATTTCCTTTACACAAGCAAAAATGGGGAAAATGAAAGACATAGAAATTGTATTAGAAAACAAACCTGGTACATTAGCACTTATGGGTGAGACATTAGGTAAAAGCAAAATTAGTCTTGAAGGCGGTGGAGTATTCCACAATGGACAAACATCAATTGCACATTTTTTGGTTGTAGAAGCAGAAAGGGCTAAAGAAGAACTAGAGAAAGTTCAAATAAAAGTCATAAAGATAAGCGATGTGATTATTCAAAAGCTTCGTCAAGATGTTCCTGGACAATTAGGAATGTTTTGCCGAAAACTTGCGGAAGAAAACGTAAATATTTTAGTCCAATATAGCGATCATTCAAATCAATTAATTATGGTTGTTGATAATTTTGAAAAAGGGAAACAGGTGTCAGAACAATGGATGAAAGAATGGTTTTGATCGAATATTTTAAATACTAATAACTTTAAGATAATATTATTATGAATGGACAGCATAATTATAACCTTACCGTAAAATGGACAGGTAATAAAGGAACTGGAACTTCAAATTATAAAGCATTTGAAAGAAGTCATACAATTATTGTTAACAATAAGGTTGAACTTTTAGGCTCGTCAGACCCTGCATTTCGAGGGGACAAAACCAAACATAATCCCGAGGAACTTTTAGTTGCTTCTTTATCTTCTTGTCATATGCTCTGGTATCTACATTTATGTGCAGAAGCAGGTGTAATTGTAGTTGACTATGTTGATAACGCGACAGGGATTATGATGGAAACCTCCAATGGTGGACGCCACTTTACGGAAGTTACTTTAAACCCTATTGTAATCGTGACAGAAAACTCAATGGTTGAAAAGGCAAATGAATTGCATAAAAAGGCAAACGAATTATGCTTTATCGCAAACTCTGTAAATTTTCCAGTACTTCATAAACCGACATATAAAATATTGGACAACTAATATTGGATAGAAAACAACGAACCGCTAACACGGACGGTTTAATTAATTGCCTTCCTGCTTCACCTGTTAATCGAGATAGATTTGTTATAGCATGACAAAGGCTTCGCGGGACAGCATCTTTGGGTTGGCGGGCCGAGGCTCTGGTGTCTTGCATCTGCCCTGACATGCGAAGAAGCGTCATGGTTTTTTTGCTCATCACCGAGACTATTTCATCGTGACAAATAACCTTCGTTCATCTATCTATCCAGGACACGTCCATCAAAATTTTCTGACTAAACCTCAAATAAGTTCCAAAATGCGAATATTATTTGATAGATTTGATTAGAAATAACGATCTGACGTTACAAATTCATATATAGTGCACTGAAATAGAGCTTGATACGTAGTTAGTTGTTATGTGACTGACGTAGCGAAAGCGTGTCACCCTGACAGCTCTCTCCGGACAAATTTCTACCATGACTGTAAAAAAACTTCAAAAACTAACATTGAAGGTTTAATTAATTGTTGAACAATTGTCAGGCAATTGTTCAATGAGCCCGGACCGGATAAAATTTCAGGTCGTTTCGCAAACAAAAATTTGCTTGGTCCTCGGTTGGCTTTAGCCTTTGCCACCTATCTCAAACCCAAAGTTGATCATATCTGGACTGAAGTGGCTTCGGCTGGCATATACGGCAGCCCGGACAAATCTGTAATGCGTTAAAAAGTCTATGAGAGTGAACTTTCAGCAGCTTATAAGACCTTATAGCACCTTGACTTTCACTGCTGCCAAGACAAAGTCGATAGGTGTTGCCCTCCTCGCCTGCGGCTGCGGCAAACAAAACCAGCCAATTCCGCAAGCTTGAGGAACGCCAACTCCTTAAACCAAAGGACGGTTAGTTGGCAGATTATCTGGCTCCACAGATGAACTTAAAAGACAAATTTGCGTTATCTGATTTTAAGGATATCCCGCAAGGAATCAAAATGACAGACAATTAAAATTCAATCAAATGAGAAATCTAATCTACGCAATCAACCTTACTATTGATGGTTGCTTCGACCATACCAATGGGATCGTTGATGACGAATTGCTTGAATATTATACCCGTCTTGTGCGAAATGCTGACCTGCTTGTCTACGGGAGGAAAACCTATCAATTGATGGTTCCCTATTGGCCCGATATAGCAAAAAACCCTTCTGGTGAGACAAAAGCAGACCTCGAATTTGCTCAGGCATTTGAGTCCATCAACAAAATTGTTTTTTCACGAACGTTAGACAGAGCTGAAGAAAAAACACTAGAATTGTTCGCAGCAACCTTCAGGAAGAAATACTTAAATTGAAACAGGAACAAGGAAATAATATTTTAGTAGGTGGTGTAGATATTCCATCACAACTTATAGAGCTTGGCTTAGTTGATGAATATTATTTTGTGGTTCATCCGGTAGTTGTTGGAGAAGGGAGGCGGTTGTTGGCCGGCATACGTCTGCAGAAGAAATCACAATTAAAACTTGTTGAGTCAAGTATATTTAAATCAGGTAGTGTTGCGCTTCATTACTTGAAACAGTGAGCGAAAACCCGCGGCATAAGCGATACACTTTTAATGGGAGCAATTAGGACACGACAGGACACTGACACCCTGACCTTTAAATAAAAACCCGACAAACTAACTCGGACGGTTTAATTAATTATTGAACAATTTCCAGGCAATTGTTCAATGAGCTTGTCCCGTTAATGCGGGTCTCGGTTGGTTTCAACCTTCACCACCTATCTCAAAGCCAAAGTTCATCATATTTGGACTGAGGTGGTTTCGGCTGGCAAGACAAAGTCAAAGGGCTGGCGGCCGACACGTCCTCCAGCTCTTCCTGTTTACCTGCACTTTAAAAACGCTGCGACACATAACGGTATTAAGAAAATTTCTTACCCGGATGAATGACATCTTTGTCTCCTACACAAAATATTATGAAAGGACTCATTACAAACCGAGACAAATAATTAAAAAACAATTCACTACATGACGAGAATAAAATTGCTGCGGCCACCTAACAGCTTTAAAAAATATTTTTACTCTGACTAATGACAACTTCGCTTTATATACACAATTATTCAGAATCCTGTTAGCCCATACTTGATAAATGGTTCCTGTTATTTTAATTTAATTGCAAACTAGTAGATGAGTTATTTCTAATTAAAACAAATATTACTCTAATGCTATATTTAGTTTTCCTATATCCTCATTTTTAGGAATAAGAGCCCAACTTAAAAAATCAATCATCCAATTATCACCGGATTTTACAAGATGAAAGATAAGACGCACAGGTATCTTTGGGCAAATAGCCTTCATATAAAATTGCTCTAAGGCAATTGCTGAATTACCATCTGCGGCAATTCGCATTTCACGTTTATCAACTGAATAATTATAATTCATGGAAGTATCAGACATTGCTTGTGTCCAACCTGCTGAAAGTGTTTTCTTATCCATAAGTTCTGAAGGGTCAGTTCCACAGAACAGACCGTCGTCGGTTAATAATGCTGTCAAAGTCGAAACATCCTTTGCATTCCATGCAGAGTTGTACTTATCTAATAAAGTGGTGACAGCGATTTTTGCAGCTGAGGTATCAACAGCAACAGTTTCGGATTTTGGTTGGCAAGCAGTAATTAATATAACTGCAATTGAAAAGATGTAAATGGTCTTTTTCATTTTAGTTTTGGTTTAAGTTATGAAAATGAGATTCAAAGGTTTCTTATAAGTGATTCCTGTATTTTCATATGTTTATCGAAATTACTCCAGATTTAAGCCAAAGTCAAATTTATTTTTTCAAGAATCTGATATAGAATTGTTTATATCCTACCCAGCAATGAACCATGTAAGTATTTACTATATTGACTCCTTTTACTCTTTAAAAAAGAATTAAGAACTACAATGCTATGAACAAGATTAAAATTTTGATTTTTGGACTTACTCTGATAACTTTTCTAGCACAAGGACAGGAAAGAAATTCCGTAGTAGTTTTTCAGGGGCGAAAAGCTCCATTTAGGACTCAAAAAATACTAGATTTAAGCTGGTACGGCCGGCAGACCGGATAGCCTCATAAACAGCCCCCAAAGTCTATGGCATTAAATTTATCTCAACTTATTAAATCTTGTGCCACCTTAACTGATCCTGCTGCCAAGACAAAGTCAATAGGACTGCCCGCCAACTCCATCAGCTGGCAGAACGGCACATGATTAAACCACCGGGCAGTTAATGGCAACACTGTAGTTTATCGATTGATCCTCAAGCAGATATTAATTTAAATATTTGTATAAATTCCTTCAACCATGAAAACAAATTGGAAAAATCTTCAAAAAATCATTTTAATGACTGGATTATTACTATTCATTAAACCTACGAGCCAAATCTTAGGACAACAGAATCTGCAATTTCCTAATGAATCTAAAAATCCTTCACTTTATCTTGGATTTGGTTTAGCAGTCAACGATTATGGACTGGGACTTGGATTAGAAATTCCGTTATCAGGTAAAATATCAATTAATGGCAATCTTGGATTAGGAGGATGGGGATTTAAAGCTGGGGCTAGTCTTAATTTTTATACCAGCCAAATTTCAAATAAATCAGAATTTAGTTTAGGCTACTCTTATGCATCGGGATTAAAGGATTTCGAATATGAATTATGGGTGGATCCCAATGAAACAAAGAGGATGATAAATCTTGATCTGAATGCAGTAGGAACAATAAATTTAATATATACCTACAATTTGAAAATTGGAAATTCATGTAAAGCCGGGTTTAGTGCAGGTTATGCTATTCCTGTCACAACAAGCTTATATGAAGTAAATACCTCAGGTGCAATTCTTTCATCGTATTCAAAACAAATATTGGATATTATGGCACCTGGAGGATTAATTATTGGGATTAGATTTATGTTTGGAATAAATTGATTGGTTCGGGGTATTAAAAAGCAAACCGCTAACCAGGACGGTTTAATTGTTTGCCTTAGCCAGCTTAATTAACCGCCGGGCCGTTAGTAGCCATGTTCAACAACCGTGCCCACTTATCTGGACAAAATATCAATTTTTTAATAGGGTAAATCCTTTTTGGGGGATCATATAAAAGATAATTCATTATTTAAATCAACCTCTATGAAAAACCTATTCGCATTACTGGTGCTCTCTGTCATTGTTTCAACATCCAGTTCCTATTATTCTAAATTGAATGGACAATCTTCTGTAAATAGAGATACCATTATTCTTGCTGCCCATGAAATAATTAATGAGACTACTTATTGTGGACTTGTCACCATAGACTCCTTAGGACAACCACAAATTCGGACAATGAATCCCTTTCCTGTTAAAGATGATTTTGTTATCTGGTTTGCTACTTCAAGAACAAGTCGTAAAGTCAGGGAAATTAAAAATAATCCTAAAGTCTGCGTCTATTTCGCTAACCATCTTACTGCTAAAGGGTATGTCAATATAAACGGATCTGCCTCAGTTATAGACAACAAGGACTTACTTATTCAAATGAAACGAGATTATTGGAATGGTATAAAAGGCTGGCAAGATAAATTTGTGCTCATTAAAATTATCCCCAGTTCAATTGAGACTATAAACTATAAACATGGCCTGAATAATGATCCGAATACCTTCAAAGCTCCAACCATTTCATTTTAAAAAGTAAAAACACAGCAACTAACACGGACAATAAAGGTAAGTTGTTTTCCGGGTTCGCGGGACAGGTAGTTATGCTTAAGCAATGGCATGTGTGTCAACGAGATGCTTATCATGAAAACCCGTTTCCAATCTATAATTTGTAACTCTTGATGGTTATCGTGGAATGATTTTTGTTGCTCCTCTTTAAATTTAACTTAACCATGATGAAGAATCATCTGTATTTAATAATTCTCTCTTCGTTTTTCCTGATTACTTGCAATAAAGCAGAGGATGATCCCATGATAAAGAAGAATACTTCATTGGTGATTAAAGCTGGATACATGTGCGGTTGGGGATCTGGGGAAGATTCATTAATCATATCAAGTAAAACAATTAAGTATGTTTATTCTGTTCCTGCCAAATCACAGATACCGGAAATTAATAAGACAAGACTAACCACAACTACCGAATGGAATAACATTCTTAATTCAATCAATTTCAACAATTTTTTAAATCTGAATTATAATTCTTGTAATGTCTGTGTCGATGGGTGCGATGAATGGATTTCTATCAAAAATGATTCAATATCTCATCAAATTAGGTTTGGTCTGGGTTTTAAAATTGACTCAATTAAACCTCTTCAAGATATACTTATTCAACTAAGATCAGAATTTAGAAATTGATCCATCAAAACGACTAAGACTAACCCGGTCGGTTTAATTAATAACAATCAAAACTAACCAGCAATGAAAATTCTTACTTTTTGGTTATTAATTTTGGTCTCTTTAACAGCTTGTAAGAAGGATAATCTCTCCTATTACTCATCAGGTCTTGTTGGCAAATGGTCATGGATAGAATCATGCCCTAGTATAGGTTATTCTGGTTGTTGGTATCCGGGTTCATTTTATCAAGCATATGATATTCTATTTGACCAAGACTCAACTTATTCTGTTTTTCATCTTGATACATTAAAATCATCGTGCAAGTTTCATACAGTAAACTTTTTAAATGACCAAAGTCAACTGGTGTACATAATTAAATTCGAATCAGGTTCAACTGATATGTACTTAGTCTCACATGACACGTTAAACATGACCAATAGTGAGGGCGTGATCACAATTACAAGTCGTTACAAAAGAATAAAATAAAAGTCTAAGCATAACTCGGACGGTTTAATTAATTACCTTCCCGCTTTGCCTGTTAATCGAGACAAATTCGTAATAACATGACAAAGGCTTAGCGGGACTGTCTCGTCCTGAAATAATGGAAACATTACTTTTAATTAATATTTGCAATGAAACTATCTTCCATCCAAAAATTACTTGTTTCTGTATTAATAATTCCCTGGTTAATTTTTATTTCTGGGTCATCACAACTTTCTGAAGTTTCACAAAGACATGTAGTGAAATATGCCGGGCTAACTAAGACGCTTGTCAATCTTCTGAAAACAAGAACACCTAAAATTTTTGTTATTGGTTCTTACGAAATCTCAATGGAGGATCTGATCAATGCTGATATAGCAACAGTGTTCGATTGCGATTCGGTTATCAGCAATTATATGTCAGAAGCGGGAGAAGGAGCAAGTTATGAAATACTTTCTGAAGTATTGAAAAACAGAATATCGGATCGTTTTGCCAGTGGCGATGGGAGTTTATTTGTTAATGTAAGCTCAGACACTACCTCAGAGGGGTTCTTTATCAATTTTTCAATTTTCAGAGACAAGCCTGTATCGATACCTATTGTCCTGGACGCCTCCGACACATCATTTTCCACTTCATTCGATACAACATGTACTGTAAAATTTGAATCAGACATAGATTTATTCATTAATGCCGGCATGGTAAATTCAGGCTTTAAGAAGGAGGGTGTGAATATACGGATAAATAAACTTTCTTTTGAGCTCACCTCCGGTTCCGAAAGCGAGGGGCAAACAGATGATAATGACTGCCAGGATTATAAAACTGATGATTCTTCCGTATATGTTCCAAAGCCACATAAGACGATACCATTCTATCTTGCAGGTAAAAAATATTCTGCCGCAGCCCGGTGTTTTTCTGTCTTTGCGATCTCGTACTGGTACTTAACCCCCTCAGATGCAACGGATTTTGTAATTGATGAAGGCCAATGCTATACTTTGTCATATAAACAGCTGGAAAAAGGAGAGTTTAAATGGGATAATGAATATTTAAGTTCTTTAAGCACCAGTCTCACTATGATACCTGCTGAAGAACAATGGGATTCTCTTGCTTTTGCAGAAAAGAGCAAGCGGTTTTCCTACACCGTTGATAATCTTTTTGATGACGACGGATTGGAACAAATATCTCTCTGCTGTGATTATTCAGTGAAAGATGGAGTAACGGTTCGAAATAAAAAGTTTGTTTTGAAGTAGTGATTTATTACTCCTAGATACTAACATGCATCAGCACCTTACACAAACGGTTAGGTTGCATAGCTACCCGCACTCATCCACAACTAACGGCTTCGATCTAATTTTTGTCCATTACAAGTAACAAATCCAATTCTCCTATAAAAAAAATGAAAGCAATTGTCTATACACAGTACGGAACACCTGATGTACTTGAATTAAAAGAGGTAGATAAACCTATTCCCAGGGAAAATGAAGTATTGATTAAAGTGTTTGCAGTTTCAATTAATGATTGGGATCTGGGTCTTCTTCAGGGTGATCTCATAAATCGCCTCTTTAACGGTCTTATTAAACCGAAGATAAAAATACTCGGTTCCGACATAGCAGGACGAATTGAAGCAGTTGGCAAAAAAGTAAAAAAGTTTCGGATTGGGGATGAAGTTTATGGGGATCTAAGCGGCAGATGGGGAGGCTTCGCTGAATATTCCTGCGCTCATGAAAATGAATTGGCTTTAAAACCGGTCAGTATGAGTTTCGAGGAAGCAGCGGCAATACCTCAAGCAGCATTGCTTGCGATACAGGGTCTTCGCGATAAAGGGCAAATTCATTCAGGACAAAAACTATTAATTAATGGTGCGGGTGGAGGAGTGGGTACCTTTGCTGTACAGATTGCCAAATTATATAGAGTTGAAATTACTGGTGTTGACAGCTCTGAGAAATTTAATATGATGCGCTCAATGGGTTATGATCATGTCATCAATTATAAACAAGAAGATTTCACTAAAAATGGGCATTGTTATGATCTGATTCTTGACGTCAAAACAAATCGTTCGATATCCGATTATGCACGAGCTTTATGTCCTGAGGGAATTTATGTCACCGTTGGAGGTTCCATGGTTAGGCTTTTACAGGCTTTATTTCTAGGGCCCTGGATTTCGATGATCAAAAAAAGAATATACGTATTGTTGGACTTAAGCAAAACAAAGATTTAGAGTATATGAATGAGCTTTTCGAAGCCGGTAAAGTTAAACCCGTGATAGATGGACTCTATAGGTTTGATGAAGTTCCTAAAGCAATCAGGCATTTTGGCAAAGGAGCACACATAGGCAAAGTAGTAATAACTGTGGCGTGATTTTTGATGTTAAAACATTAACACTTAACCAATCAAGCAATGAAAACCTATTTCTATCTTATTTTTTTATTCCTTTCCTTAGCATCTTGCCGTAAAGATGATGATCCTACTCTCATGGTTACTCGCTCAGATTGGTATTTAGAAAGGATAAACAATGGTGGAGCAATCCATTTGATTATCGAAGGTTCGACAACCGCAGACAAAGTGACGATCAAAACCTATGGAGACGGAGTAGTTTCGGACAAAGATATTGAACTGGATTCAAATAAGCATTTTAGTGACGATGTAGTTATTTCTTTTAGCGTGACCTCTGTTCCTTCTGAAGAGTTTGTTGCAGACACGGAATTAAAGATTTATAAAAAGACTAACTGGATAGCAGTAACCCTGACTAGCGGTAAATTGAAATATTGAAAGTCCAATCAAATTTAGCTACCGCAGTTACAATAGAAAACAAATATAACGCACTATAATACGGATTGTTTAATTAATTATTGAACATTGGCAGTCAATTGTTCAATGAGCTCATCATGTTGAAGTGGGACTCGGTTGGCTTCAGCCTTCACCACCTGTAACAACTGTAAATTTCAACATCTGTAATGAGGCGGCTACGGTGAACAAAACCGGCCGACTCCGCCAGCTCATTAAATCGCCGGACCATTTGATGTAAGGTGTTGAATACCTGACAACTAGATTGGCGCTATAGATACCCTTTATACAACTGTCAAAGCCATAGAATTATTACATGTTTCAGGACTCCCAACACACAAGCAAGAATTTGGAAGCCACCACTACAACAGAAACCACGGCTGCTTAACTCATGCTTTTTGTCTACTGAAGACTTCAATCTAAGAATGTTCTTGTATTTATAATGAAGTACTTATACTACGTGACCGTATTAATCCGTTTTAACTGTTAGATACTGCCCTGCCTTACCTTAGATGAAAAAAACTATAGCCTTAACCTGCTGTTTCCTGTTGATAAATTTATTATTGTTGGCACAAAGGCACACAATTTTTGGAAACATCCATGATCTGGGAAATGGTGAACACCTTATTGGTGCCACAATTTTAGTTGAAAGTAAAAACATAGGAACATCTTCGAATAACTACGGATTTTATTCACTTACCCTTCCTGAAGGAACTTACAATATTTCCTTTTCTTTCATAGGTTATAAAACTTTTTCTTGCAATGTGGATCTTTTAAGAGATACTACAATAGATATTGGATTAAAATCTGAGATTACTGCTCTTAATGAAGTAATGGTTGAAGCGAAAGATAATAGTAATGTTTTTGTAAACCAGATGGGAAGTCACTCCTTAAATCTACAGACAATTAAATTGGCTCCTGCAGCCGTTGGAGAAATTGATCTGATCAAAAACCTGCAATTACTTCCAGGAATTCAAACCGCAAATGAAGGTACTACAAATTTATCTGTAAGAGGAGGGTCATTCGACCAAAACCTATTCTTGCTTGATGATGCACCCATCTATAATCCATCACATGCATTAGGATTCTTCTCAACTTTTAATCCAGATGCTATCAGCAGCGTAAAAATCTATAAAACAGCTTTTCCTGCACAATATGGAGGAAGATTATCCTCTATCATTGATATCAGGATGAAGGAAGGGAATAATCAAAAATTAACCGGCAATGGTGGCATTGGATTAATAGCCAGTAGATTATCACTTGAAGGCCCCATTAAAAAAGATCAGGCTTCCTTTATTATCAGTGGAAGATATAGTTATACCGGTTTAACCGCTAATTCCCTGGGATCATTGGGGCAGTCAATAGGGATTCACAGTTTGCGCGATTTTGATAATCATAACGAAATTAACTTTTATGACATAAATGCAAAAGTTAACTACAAAATAAAAAATAATCACTTCTACCTTTCAGCCTATGCAGGGAGAGATCATTTTTTCTACTATTCAATAGATAAAAATAGTAGTATGGATTGGGGTAATCAGACTGCAACTGCAAGATGGAATCATATATTCAACTCCAGAGTTTTTTCAAACACTATGATTGTGTACAGCAGATATGATTATTCCTATATTCTCAAAGAAGATGCAAGACACTTTAAATGGTCATCCAACTTGCAGGAGGTTGATCTTAAATCTGATTTTGATTTTTTTATTAACCCTTCAAATCATCTCAAATTTGGCATTTCACTTGAGAATCATACATACTTTCCTGGTAAAATAGAGCCTCGCGATTCTACCTCATTGACTAAACCTTTCGAACTTGACAGACAAAAATCCCTTGAAAGCGCTTTTTACGTTTCAAACGAACAGAAAATCAGTGACAAAATTAGTTTAAGTTATGGTTTGAGGTATTCAATGTTTTTTCTGCTTGGAGCAAGCACAGTTTATTCTTATTCCCCCGAATTGGCAATTATTGACTCGACGCACTATGGAAACAATGAATTAATCAAATATTATAACGGATTAGAACCCAGACTCGATTTAAGATATTTGATTGACAATAATAACTCTGTCAAATTATCATATACCTATGTTAAGCAATATCAACACTTATTAAGTAATTCATCGGTTGGACTTCCGACCGATGTTTGGCTTCCTGTAAACAAATATATCAAGCCGCAATATTCAAATCAGTATTCTATTGGATATTATAAATCTTTCTCGGATAATGAATATGAGGTTTCAACTGAGTTATATTTCAGGAGAATAGGAAATTTAATAGACTATAGAGATAATGCTGACCTATTCTTAAATCCTCATGTCGAGATACAGGTATTAAAGGGCAAGGGTCAGTCATATGGCGCTGAATTCTATATAGAAAAGAAATACGGTAAAATTACTGGTTGGATCAGTTATACCCTCTCTAAGACCACAAAGCAAATAAATGGGATCAACAATAATATTTCTTATCCGGCATCTTATGATAAACGACATAATCTCTCGGTAGTATTAATTTATAAATTATCAAAAGCATGGGATATAGGATCGACATTTAAATTCACATCAGGAGGATATATTACTATACCGGAGGGATCATTCCTCTACTATGGAGCATCATTCAATTATTATACTACTCGTAATGGTTATAAGCTTCCACCTTATCACAGGCTTGACATTTCATTTACTTATAAAAACCCTAAGAAGCAATTAAAAAGCAGGAAGCCAGAATGGAATTTTGGCATTTATAATCTCTATGGTCGTAAGAACATTTTCTCATTATTTATCAGGCAGGATGATTATGACTTAGATACTTCAAGAGCGTATAAAATGTATTTATACGGGATTACTCCTTATTTAACATATAATTTCAGATTCTAAAATGAGAAAAACATTTGCCCTGTCTTTATTGTTTTTTTTGTTTTATGGTTGTATTGAGGATTATGACCTGAAACATGATGAAATTGAACCGAGACTAGTAGTTGAAGGTTTAATAACAAACAAACAAGGACCGTACTATATTCGTCTTACAGAAAGTCAAACCGGAAGTTTTAAAGAACCTGACTATGGTAATATCGATGCCGCTGTGGCTGTCAAAGGAGCTCAGGTTATTATAACAGACAATATAAACCAAACAGACACTTTGATTCCTGTTGATATTAATCCGGATGAATATACTTTAGATAGGTTTGGATACTATAAACTGATTTATGACAGTTTCGGAAATATAGTCGATACACTTTTCTTGAATGATCCCCTTGAGTTCAATTATAATAGGGGATTTTATAAAACAAGGCATCTGCTTGGCATTCCCGGACGGACATATTCACTGAAGGTCCTATCTGATGGCAAAGAGTATCAAGCCAATGCCTTCATGCCATCGGTACCTGATATAGATTCAGTAGGTTTTGTAAAAAAGGATCCTGAACCTGGCAAGGCTCCTATTATCACTCCATTACTTTATTTTTCTGAACCTCAGGGCATTAAGAACTACTACCTGATCCAGCTTAATGATGAAATTAGCATCCGATCATATTCAGCCGCTTTGCTTTGGCAATTCTCAATACTTTCTGACGAATTTCTTCAGCCTTATGTCAATGGATTGAATATTAGTCAGGGCGAAACTCCCCGAAGTATTGAATATCCTATCTTTTGGGAGGGAGACTCTTTTTATATCGCCTTATCCTCCCTTACTCAGAATGCTTATGAATATTACAAAATACTCTTACAACAATTTAAAAACGATGGAGGAGCATATCAACCTTCTCCTGGATCACCTCCAACCAACATGAGTAATGGAGCCCTTGGATATTTTCGGGCTTCAGCAATAAGTGAGAAAAGATTAAAAATTCCTCGTCCTTTGTAAAAAACATTTCTTCAAGCTTTGAAAATCTGAACAGACCTATGCTGTCAGGCACATTTGCAACTCACACCATTCTCCACACAATCCTAAAGCTGCAAAAAAACCTCTCAGGCCTTCCCCCTGATGACACCAAAGATGCGTTTGAATGACAGACTTCACATACTCCCTGACACTTTTAAAACTCATCCTGCATATAACTCGGACAGTATAATAGGTGCCTCCATTCATGACAAGTTATAACTTAATGATACAGGATACAAATATGAAACAAATAGCAATAGTAACGGGATCAAATACCGGATTAGGATTTTCTTTGGTTAAAAAACTGTGTGAATTACTTGGCAATAATGGCATTGTTCAATGAGTTCGGACCGGATGAAATTTCAGGTTGCTTCGCAATCAAAAATTTGGCAGCTCCCCGGTTGGCTTCAGCCTGCTCCACCTATCTCAAACCCAAGGTTCATCATATCTGGAATGAGGTGGCTTCGGCTGGCACAAACCAAAGCGCCGGGCCATTAGGTTTCATCGCCATCATAAACCCATTAACTGGCTGTAAAACAATTTATCACGACACTTAGATTTTGTCCACTTATCAGGACTCAATCTTCTTCCAATTTTATCCTGATATAAGCCGTTTGCCACTCCCTCACTTGCATATTATAATACACGGTTTAGTTTTTGAAGAAGATACGAAACCGGATCATGAGCATTATCAGCAAGTATGCCATAACTGCGCAAGCCTCGTTCTCTACCGTTTATCGGGACTTTAAAAAAGGCAACCGAAATCTAACTGATAAAAAGATATATTTGTATAGCATGATAATCAATAAACTATGAGCATTTTTAAGACATTACTTTTTTTATATCATCAAGCATTTTGCTCTTCCTTGCTACCAATATTGGAATAGATTTCACAATTTCAAAACTAGGGATGATGCCCATGATAGCATGGTTTATAAACGGGGGAATAGTTTTTATCATACTCTTCTCCACAGCTATGATTCTATTGAAAAGAGAAGAACCCAATTTAACATTTAAGATTTTTAGAGATAAGCTAAATCTGAGACCGCTTTCAAAGAGAGACTTAATCTGGACCTTAATTGGAATCTTGACAATCTCAGTATTCTCAATGCTGATTATGAAAGGACTAACCAGGTTTTCAGAATTGTATCCAGACAAGATAAGTTCAAGTTTCTCACCACCTTTTCTTGAATTCCATGTTCTTAATAAATCTCAATATTGGATTTTTCTTGTTTGGATCCCGTTCTTCTTCTTCAATATTTTTGGAGAGGAGCTCTTATGGAGAGGATTTATTCTTCCCAGGCAAAAATTGAATTCTGATACAGCGAACTGGACTCTAAATAGCCTGGGATGGCTACTATTCCATATCGCATTTGGTTGGAAGCTGGTTGTTTTGTTGTTGCCCATCTTAATTATTAATCCATTTATTGTTCAAAAAACAAAGAACACCTGGACCGGCATTTTGATACACGGATTAATAAATGGCAGTGGATTTTTGCTTATAACACTAGGAGCGATAAATTCATGAGGACCCGTTCCCGTGAGATTATGATCCTGTAAAAATTGCAATGAAAACCTAACACGGGCGGTTAGCTGCTAAGCTTGCCCAGTAAACTCATAGGTACAGATGATAAAAAACTCTGGAGGAGGAAGAATAATTTTTGTTTTCACAACACCACTAAACGGAATTAGCAACTTTGGAAAACTGCCAACATAATCAGATATGTATCTTTGTGACATCAATTTACAAGAGTATCAAATTATTACATTTTAAACTGATAGGATGAAGAATTATTTGAAGAAGCTTACCAAAAATAAACTGATAATATTCTTACTGATATTTGTTATTGCTACTGCTTTCTACTTGTTCAATATTGGGTTCAGTGATTTGTGGAGTGACGAGGTATATACTAAATCAATGTTGGGTGGTTCCTTATCGGACTTTTTCACTAAGTTCAAAAACGATTTACACCCCCCATTATATTATCTGGGATTAAGATTATTTACAGGCTTCTTCGGTTTAAATGATATATCCTTACGGCTATTTTCAGTTCTTGGGGTATTATCAACAATACTATTAGGGTATTTTGCCGGTCAACGTGTTTTTGGCAAACAAGGTGCGCTATATTTTTGTCTGATGCTGATCTCAGTTCCAATGCTTGCTGCTTACTCTCATCAGGCCAGAATGTACACCTGGGCTGCATTTTCAGTAACAGGCGTTTTTATATATTCTTACTTATTCATGAGAACCGGGAAGAACCGCGATCTGGCCTTACTTTTTGTTTTCACTGTGCTTGCCATGTATATCCACTATTATAGCATGGCTGCTGCATTTGTGGCAAATATATTTGTTCTTCTCTACCTGCTTTGGACTAAAAACAAAAAGTGGCTTCCTCATTTATTTTCGTTGATGTTAGCAACCACACTGTTTCTCCCATGGCTCTTTATGTTTATTGTTCAGGTAAAAAAAGTTCAACATGCTTTTTGGGTACCAAATGTAAGCCTTAACACCGTTCTTCCATGTTTTGTAATTCCGTTCACCGAACAATTCTGGACAACAGGGTATTCCAATTTTTTGAGTGTTTTGATTTATGTTCTTATCGTTTATACATTATTTAAAAGCTTCACAAAATCATCCACAGAGCATCGATTATCTTTGTGGCTGTCAATGTCGATTTTTTTAGGGACGTTATTTGTAGTTGCGATTATTTCTTTGTTCTCGCAACCAATTTTATTTTCAAGGTATGTGATGGCTATAGTTACTATGCTTGCTGTCCCGCTTGCTATCTTTTTTATCCGGATGAAGATAAAATGGCTAAAAATACTTCTGGTATTGGTAGTCTTATTTTTGGGAATACGAATTTCCATTTCCGTTTTCTATTTTTCTTACGGGCCTTATAAACAAACTGTTGAATATATATCCACTACTTATCCTGAAATCAGGAAAGTATTGCACCTTACCGAAATAACTGCCGGGCCAATGTTAGAATACAACGGAAATTCAGGATTGGGCCATTATTGGCTTAAGGCAGAAATGTCGAACGTTGACGCATTTGCAGAGGTACATCAATACAAACAACCATGTGAATTTTTAGAACCAGGAGAAGAGTTTTGTGCAGTTAGATTCAACAATCTGGAATTGAATAAAGAAAATCTTGACCTTGTTTTTTCAGAATCAGAACTGCTAAAAACTGATACTGTAAGCGACAACAAAGTTGAAAATGGAAACATTATACAGGTCTATCTTCTTAAATACAAAGGCACGCAAAAACATTAACAATATATAATTCAAAAAACATGACCATTTTTAAAGGAAACAAAGAGTATTTCCCAGGTATTGGGCAGATCCGGTACGAGGGACCTGATTCGAAAAGCCCTATGGCATTCAAATGGTACAATGCTGATCAAATAGTTATGGGTAAAACCATGAAAGAATATCTTCGTTATGCGATTGCATATTGGCACACCTTCTGCGGTGACGGGCAGGATATTTTTGCGATAAATCATCCTACACAGCTACGGCCCTGGAATAATGCTATCGATCCTATGGACGCTGCCAAAGATAAGATGGATGCAGCTTTCGAATTTATAAGTAAAATCGGGGCTCCGTTCTACTGCTTTCACGACACTGATCTGGTTGGTACCGGTTCAGTTTTCGAAATCGAAAAACGCCTGTCAGGAATAATAGATTTTGCCAAAGAACGCCAACATTTTACAGGCATTAAATTACTTTGGGGAACAGCCAACGTTTTCAGTCATAGCCGTTACATGAACGGGGCAGCGACCAATCCCGATTTTAATGTTGTTGCCAATGCTGCCGGTCAGGTTAAAAATGCTATAGATGCAACGATTGCTTTGGATGGAGAAAATTATGTCTTCTGGGGAGGACGTGAAGGGTACATGAGTTTGCATAATACCGACACAAAAATGGAGATTGAACACATGGGTCAATTCCTGGGAATGGCTCGCGATTATGCCCGGTTGAAAGGTTTTACCGGGACATTCCTGATTGAACCTAAACCGATGGAACCTACCAAGCATCAATATGATTACGACACTCAAACTGTAATAGGGTTCCTGAAATCTCAAGGTTTAGAAAAAGACTTTAAAATGAATATTGAAGCTAATCATGCTACTTTAGCAGGTCACACATTTGCACACGAACTGCGTATGGCACGAGACAATGACATGTTTGGATCAATTGATGCCAACAGGGGAGACTACCAAAACGGATGGGATACCGATGAATTCCCTATCAATGTTTACGAAGTTACTGAAGCTATGCTCGAAGTTATTCAAGCTGGTGGATTTTCTTCAGGTGGTATAAATTTTGATGCTAAACTCCGGCGCAACTCCACCGATTTGGATGATCTTTTTATCGCCCATATTTCCGGTATGGATACTTTTGCACACTCATTAATCATTGCAGATAAAATTTTGAAAGAATCGGATTATCTGAAACGAAAAAACGACCGATATGCTTCCTTTTTACTTGAAAAAGGCCTAGAATTCGACAAAGGCAACCTAACCCTGATTGATTTATACAACTATGCAAAAGAAAACGGAGAACCAAAACAAATAAGTGGGAAACAGGAAATGATGGAACAAATGATTAACAATTACATTTATCGATAGAAACAGTATAAATAAATACCTTTAAACTTAAATTATATCCACAAAGAAGTATTTTTTACTATTCATGTTACAAAGAACAGAGACATTTTACAGGAAAAAAGTACATGAAGTATTGAATTATATCCATAATCATCTGTCTGATGACCTAAATATAAAGCTCTTAGCTGAACAGTTTGGTTTTTCGTTTTTTCATTTTCACAGGATATTAAAAACATATCTGAATGAACCGCTGGGTAGCTATATCAATAGGGTTAGGCTCGAAACCGCTGTAAAGATTATCAGGTACTCAGACCTACCGCTGTCCGAAATAGCGTTGCAAATAGGGTATTGTGATTGCTCTGCTTTTTCAAAAGCATTTAGTAAGGAATTTGGGATTTCTCCCCAAAAGTTCAAATCCAATAATTCAATAGTATTAAATACACATGTCGATTATAAAATCAACAACTTTGGTAAACTTGTTTCTGATATCAGACCCAAAATCGTTTTACTTGCCGACAAGCCCATTGTCTATACAAAATTCACAGGGGAATATACCGGAACAGAATTTAATAATGTCTGGGACAATTTTTGGGAGGTTGTCAGGCGAAATAATATTTTAAGCTGGAAACCAGATGTTTTTTCAGTTTATTTTAATGACCCTCACGAAACTAATGCAGATGAGTGCAGGGCTGAATGTTGCGTTGCAAGCAATAAGAAAATCTCAGACAATGAGTATGTTGAAACCAAAACATTTACAGGTGGCAAATACGCCATGTTCAGATATAAAGGTCCGCATAAAAGGCTTTTAGAAATTAACGAGTATATTTTAAGAGAATGGATATCAAATTCAAGCTTAAAACCTCGAAATTCCCCATTAGTAGAGAAGTATTTAAACAATTATCGTATAGTTGAGCCTGATAGCCTTCTAACAGAAATTTTCATCCCGATAGAATAATTTATGCCGACAGATTTGAAATCATTTTCTGCCAGACAGTTAGCTAAAGTAGAAATCGTTGTTCCAATAACTTAAGCACAAAATTTGCCCGGTTGCTAACAGTTCATTGGTACATGCAATAAGCTTTAATAATTATATCCCTTTCAAAAATCATTCCCCAAAAACTTTCTGTACAGGTCAGCCCATATAAATTCAAAGACTTCAAATGCGGCAACAAAAACATGGCGTCCTTTAGAAATTTATGTCTCGACATTTCATGTTATATTAGCTTTGAAAAAATAGGTGCAAGATGGAATTTCAGAAACAACTTATCGTGTTAACGTCCGCCTTGAGTGTAATACTTTTATTTATGCATGAGCTTGATGCCTGTCATAAAGGTGAATGGAGAATGTTTAAATTCATGAGAAACCTAAATGAAAAAAACCAATATCTGATTTTTCTTTATGCACATATTCCTTTATCTATTTTTCTGGTTTACTATCTCTGGACAGTAATATCATTTAACAGCATAATTCTTTGGGTTATAGTAAATATATTTTTGATTTTACATTTTGCAATTCATGTTGTTGCCAGAAAATGGGAATCAAATGTATTTCACTCATTCAATTCAATTGTTTTTATATCAGGAGCAGCAATTACTGGATTATTAAATTTATGCTTAGTTGCATCTTATTGATGCGGGACTAAAAACTGCAGCATAAACTTAACAAGGACGGTTTAATTAATTACCTCCACCAGCGCCAGTACAGATTTGTAACCATCCTCAACATTTATGCTCTTAAATTCTGTTCAATTTTTTAAATCCAGTGGCACCTTGACAGTTTTATCTCCCTGGTTAGAATCATTTGTGCTGGCAGCCGATAGGTCTGCCAGCTGACGGAACGCCAACTAATTAAACAGCCTGGTCGTTAGCTGCCATAAATGCCAGGTATACCCCATAAATTCTGCATCTTTAAAAATAACAGAGACAACAATGTACAGATTACTAAAAATCATAATTTTAATAGGGATTTCAGTGGGATGCACCAATAATTCGCATTCAACTAAAAAGTCGAATAATATCAGCGATCAAATCCAGTCAATCAGTTTTAAAGTCATCAAGACTTACCCGCACGATACCGAGTCATTCACTGAAGGTTTTCTGTTTTATAACAATCAACTTTTCGAGAGTACTGGTTCACCTGAAGAGTTTCCGAAAACAAGATCAGTCTTTGGGATTGTAGACCTGAATACAGGCAAAATTGATATAAAGGTTGAGTTAGACAGAAAAAGCTATTTTGGAGAGGGGATCGTAATATTTGATGGGAAAATATATCAACTCACTTACAAAAATCAGATTGGGTTTATCTATGATTTAAAGAGTTACAAAAAAATAGGTTCTTTTAAATACTCAAATAAAGAAGGCTGGGGATTAACCTCAGACGGCAAAAATATTATTATGAGCGATGGGACAAATATCATAACATATCTTGATCCGGACAGTTTAAAAGTTATAAAAACACTCAACGTAACATTTAATGGATCTCCAGCATTAGACATGAATGAATTAGAGTTCATAGATGGATACCTGTATGCAAATGTCTGGACAACAAACAATATAGCAAAAATTGATCCTGAGACCGGCATAATAGTAGGAATAATCGATCTGTCTTCTCTTTTCTATGAGGCAAGAAAGTCTTATACCATGTCAGAGGCAACTAATGGTATAGCTTACGATTCATCAAAAGACAGAATCTTTGTAACAGGCAAGTTTTGGCCAACTATTTTTCAGATAAAATTTCCTCATTGAAAATAAAAAATGCGTCAGCGAACTCGGACGGTTTTAATTAATTAGCTGTTGCCTTCGCCAATTGTCACATCCTGACAAATTTGTCACATCCGGATTGAATCCGCCAGCTCATCAGACCGCAGGGCAGTTAGTGGTCACCCATGTTACTGAACCAGAATCTTATCTAACAATAGTTAACTTTTTCGACTACTAAATTGTTGTTATAAAGTAAAAAATTCAATTCTAAAAATTTAGTGGTATGACTACAAAAGAACTTCTGGAATCTTATTATAAAGGATTCGCACAAAAAAGCAATTGGGAATCAGTAATCTCCGACGATTTTAAATTTATTGGAGGGGATATGACAAAAACAACTCCATTGGTTGGCAAAGCAGCTTATGTAGAAGTTATTAAGAGATTTTCACAGGTCTTCTCTGATATGCGGGTAAAACAAATGATTGTAGATAATGATAATGCATGTGTGATAGGAAATTATGATTATGTTTTTCCGAATGGGAAAAGTATCAATGGAGATGTCGCTGAAATATGGAAAATCAAGAATGGTAAATTAGATGCACTGACTATATATTTTGACACCTTGACCTTTAGTTTAAATTCAAAATGATCACAAGTTGAACCCCGACGAGATTAAAAAGCAACCACTAAATCGGACGGTTTAATTAATTATTGAACAATTGCCAGACAATTGTTCAATGATTATCAATAGGGCTGCCGGCCAACGTATCCGCCAGCTGGTGGAATGCCAACTAATAAAACCGCCAGGCCGTTAGGGTTAATCTGCAGCATACCTGCCTGTTAGACAGTTGATAATAAACTAACCCGAAAAGTGAGTTAGGCATAATTTCCTGAACCAAAGATAAATACAAGCCATGCTAAAATATCACAATTTAAAATCCGGAACAGTAGCTGAATTATTACCAGAATCAGTCAATATAACTAATTCAGACGACATGCTTCAACTTATGGTAGATGCTGGATATTCCCATTCTGCACAGGGTATGATTATCCATGCAAAGAGCTTGCCAACTGAATTTTTCGAACTTAAATCTGGCATTGCCGGAGAAATTCTTCAGAAATTTTCAAATTATAGAATGAAACTTGTAATAGTTGGAAACTTCTTAGAAATTAAAAGTAAAAGTCTCAGCGACTTTATTAGAGAGAGTAATAGCCGAAAGATTATCTCTTTTGTTTCGACACTTGATGAAGCTCTATCCATTCTTGACAAATAACAAACTAACTCCTTACACAGACGGTTTAATTAATTGGCTGTTGCCCTCGCCGATCGTCACATCCGGACAAATTTGCCACTTCCATACTGAATCCGCTTCGGCGGCCATGGCACCTAATTAAACCTCGGGGCCTTTAGCAACCATAAATAAAATTCTCTATCTATGAATATTAATAAAAAGATTTGTTTAGTAACAGGAGCTAGTAGTGGGATTGGGTACGCAATTGCCAAATCTTTGCATGCTGAAGATTACTGTATTGTCGCAACAGCTCGACGAAATAATCGACTGAAACAATTAAATATCGAAGATATATTGACCGGGGATTTATGTAACTATGATTTTCAGGATTCAATTTTGAATTATATAATTTCCAAATATGGTAGATGTGATTATTTATTTAATTGTGCTGGAACAATTGAAGCTGGTTCAATAGAAGAAATTGATATTGATAAAGTGACTTCTATGTTAAGATTAAACATTGAAGCTACATTTCGATTGATATATAAATTCATGAAGTTGTATAAGGAGCAAGGATCCGGACATATTATCAATATTTCAAGCGTACTCGGAACTAAAGTTAGAGCAACTGCCGGTGCTTATTCTGCCACCAAATTTGCAATTGAAGCACTTTCAGAAGCATTGAGAATGGAATTAACTGGAACTAATATCAAGGTTACATGTATTGAACCAGGATTAGTGATGACAGAATTACATAATGATTGGCCGGTTCATCCGAAGGAAAGCATGAATATAAAGGAGCCACTTAATGTTGAGGATATTGTTGAAACAGTGAAATTTATCCTTAAACAACCTGTGCACGTCAGGATCCCAAAACTTATGATTTTACCTAAGGACCATAATATTTAAAATTATAGTTGTTAACTCGGTCGGTTTAAATAATTACCTCCCCGCCTCGTCTGTTAATCGAGACAAATTCGTAATAACATGAAAAAGGCTTCGCGGGACACGGTCCGACAACCAGGACAACTTTGTAACCGGCCCCGTTATCTATGCCAGTAACTGCATTTCAACTTATTAAATCTTGTTGGACCTGGACTGTTCCTGCTGCCGGGACCAAGTCAATAGGGCTTCCGGCCAACGCATTCGCCAACTAATTAAACCGCCGGACCGTCAAACGTAACTTACAACGTAACACACTGATATATAGGCATAAATAGATTCATTAAAGAATATTATCATGAAGAAAACATTGCAATTATCTTTCATAATTTTAATTTCTTCTATCACAATCAACTGTTCAGGACCAAAGCTTATTTCTGAGCTTCCTGTAACCGATGAATTTGAAAATCCGATCATTAGTAATCTTTGGAAAACTGATAAAATTATTCCGTCAGATGCAAAGATACAATCTGAGGTTTTCAAGTCCGGTCATAGTGCAATACAAATCAGTCTCCATACAGACGATAAATTTGAAGCTGGAAAAAATGGTAATCTTGATTCTGAGAGAGCTGAACTTACAGAGGCTGGAAGTCTATTCGCGCAACAAGGCAAGACATATTTACAAACTTTTAGTATGTTTATTCCTAATGACTTCCCAATTGTTGAAAGACGATTGGTTATCGCCCAGTGGAAACAGGAATGCCCATTTTGTCATAAGTGTGATGATAATTCTCCAGTTCTGGCAATTCGATATATTTCGGGTAAAATGTTAATAACTCAAACAACAGGGCCTCAACGTGTAGTTCTTTGGGAATCAGAAAAAGAATTCCGAAATAGATGGCTTGATTTCAAATTTCGCGTTTGCTTTACTAACAACGACTCTGGAAGAATCATCACATATCTGAATGATAGTATCATCGTTGATTATTCCGGCCCAACAGCATATAATGAAAACTCTGCTACCGGTTATCCATCGCCAAGCCAATTTTATTTCAAAATGGGATTATATCGTGACACCATGACAGAACCAATGACCATCTATATTGATAGTTATAGCAAAGAACTGCTTAGAGATAATTAACATTTTAAACGCAGTTTCAAAAAACAGGAAATTTTTGAAAAATTTAAATAAGCCCTGCCTAACACGGATTGTTTTATTAATTATTGAAAAATTGCCAGGCAATTGTTCAATGAGCTCGGACCGGAAAAAATTTCAGAATGCTACGCAAAAAAATCTCTGGCAGGTCCCCGGTTGCCTTTTGCAACCCGGATTTTTTATCTGCGCATTCAAAAGTCTAACAAAGAAGAATTTAACCCACTTATAAAATCATGTGACACCCGGGCAGTTTCGTCTACCGACAGCATCTTTAGGTCGGCGGGCCGACGTGTCCACCCGCTGGAGGAAAGGCAACTCAATTAAATCTCCGGGCCGATATAAACAAAGGGATCCGAAACAAAGATCTGTTAAAATATAAGATTTTATTATGAAAACAGTAGTAATTGGAGAATCATCTGGCGCAACAATGGACGTAATAATGGCAATCTATCCAAGACACAAACTTGTTGCAGATAAGTTTATTGAACGAGGAGATGTCATTGGCATAGGGCCTTTTACTGATAGGGGTAATATGGCTATTTTCAAGACTCGTGCTGCCGCTGAGCAATTTGTAAAAGAAGATCCATTTATACTCGAAGGTTTGGTAAAATCATTTGTGATTAAAGACTGGGATGACAATTTGATTCCTGAATGAGACAAATTCGTAATGCAATTTCAATTTAAAACATGACATCTTCCTTTCACCAAGACAGTTTAAAGGCTGCTTATTACCCGGACGGTTTAATTAATTATTGAACAATTGCCGGGCAATTGTTCAATGAGCTCGTACCGGATAAAATTTCAGATTGCTTCGCAAACAAAATTCTGATCGGTCTTCGGTTGGCTTCCTCATTCTCAGACTGTCAAATACAAACAATTTTTTACATCTGGAATGTTTCATCGTGACCCAGAACTCACACCCATCACCCCGACTAGGTACCGTCAAGACAGTTTCATCATGACCATTAGTGCTCGTCCATTTACCACACTTCCCCCATCTACCAATTTCATCCTGAGATGACCGGCTTGCCCATTCGGTCCTTACAGATGATAATTCACAGTTTTGTATATTTAAATTTGCAAAACCAGCCCATGAGCATCTTCTGCAAATTGGTCGCCCTTGGAAAGCCTATATAGTCACATTTACACAACTTTAAAAACTACAAAACCTAATTCCAAAACAATTCATTAACCTATGATTCAAACATATAAACACAGAGAATTTTCTCCTGAGGACATAGCAATAATATGCAACTTCCCTAAAGATGAGAATGAATTATTCTTTATGTATCCAAAAGCAATGTTCCCTTTGACTATCGATCAATTAAAATCATCTATTGACAGTCGATTTGATTCCACCGTTATTTTATTTGAGAAGACTATTATTGGATTTGCTAACTTTTATGAAGTAATTGAAGACCAGTACTGTTCGATTGGGAATGTGATAGTAAATCCAATATATCGTGGAAAAGGTGTTGGAACATACTTGATTAATATTATGGAAAAGAAAGCAATCAGTAAGTACAAGGTAAAAGAGATACATATTTCATGTTTTAATCAGAATGTTACAGGATTATTATTGTATTATAAATTAGGATATGTCCTTTATGAAATTGAGAAAAGATTTGACAAGAAATCAGTACCCGTAGCTTTAATTAAAATGAAAAAGAAGGTATAAAAAAATTCCTGCCTGACAAAAACATTATAGCTGCGAAAACCTAGCTCTTTGATTATTTATAAAGTAATTAAAATTATGAATGCAGTTAATAACAAACAAGCAGTTCTAAAATGCATCGAACTTTTTAACAAATGTACCCTCGAATGGTTAGATATTTGTTATTCTGAAAAACTTGATTGGATTGAATTCTCAAATCCAAGTATACCTCAAGGACGAAAGGGTGGTTATTTATCATTTCACAAAGCAGCCGAACAAGCAATAAGATTATTCCCCGACCGCAAACTTGTTGTCCTAAACAGTATAGCTGAAGATAATATTGTTGTCTTGGAACAGGAATGGAGTGGGACACTAGCATTAGCAGCCGGAAATCATAAAATTGGAGAAATCTCAAAACTCAGAATCGCAACATTTTTTACACTAGAAAACGGATTAATCATTAAACAGATAGACTATTGTGCCGTAGCCACTTAGTGCCAGATTATTAAAGACTGCTACGAAAACCTAACCCGGACGGTTTAATTAATTAGCTTCGCTGAGCTCGGATCGAAATTAGATTCCGGGTTGCTTCGCAAAATGGAATTATGATCGATCCTCGGTTGACTTCGTCGGGCACGTACCGGAATAAATTTCAGAATGCTTTTGCCCGCTTATCAATTTTCAGATCATTCATAATATACTGTTTATTATCTGTTTAACTGTTCCTATATTTGCTATTGTTCAAAATCACACTTACTTAATTGTATGATAATATAAATTAAATATTAGAAATATCTGTATGAAAAAAATTTTAATGTTCTTTATTAGTGTATTAATATTTGTTCAATATTCCTGTAAAAAGGAAATTGAGAAAGAATATATCCCATTAACTCATTCATGGAGCTCAGATTCAAGTTTATATGGTACTGAAAAAATTCTTTTAACCTCCGTTCAAATTAATGATTCAATTTTAGCAGTTGCTAATAGCTATTCGATTACATATGTGTATGCAAATCATCTTAGCTCCACATTTGAAATCTTCATCAATGGACAGGATATGTACTCCTCTGGTTTGACACCACCATCTTTAACAAAAACAGTCACAGTATCTGTAGCAGATGATCCGAATAACTTAACTGTATTTAAAACTTATATGCCAACATTTCTAGCTGGGCTACCAATATTTTTTTCACCCACATATTCTCAATCAAGTGAATCTCTTAAAGGATTTGCCAAACCAACTCTGTTCAATGCAGGATATCCTGTAATAAAATCAAAGTATATTTTAGCACCGTACGAGATGGATTTTACTTCTGAAAAAGCCACATTAAGTTTAATTCAAATAGATACTTCACAATACTGTTCTGTGGTTTCATCAAAAGATGTAGTAATAGTTAATGCTTTAAAACCAGGTTTTTATTCTGGTCCCTATTATTCATGGACGTTTTATGATAAGTTTTTCTTAACAGATTATGGACAATCATTTCGGATTGACACCTTGGGCAATGTTAAATCTTTATTAAGTGATACTGAGACCTTTGAAGGAAAATATATAGAGCAAATGTTTACTATTGATAATTATCTGTTTGCATTGGGTTGGGGAGATTTATTTGTTTCAAGTGATCAGGGTGAAACTTGGAATGTCTTTTTAAATCTTAGTGGAACAAATTGGGGCGTGTTACAATACTACAATGTTGGTAAAGAAGTTTATGCGACTTATTTATCTCAATTAGCCAGGGTTACATTAGTTGGGAATACCTTAAAAATTCAAGAGCTAGACAATGATGGTCTTGAAAGCAACCAAATAACATCAATAAATAAATGCGGAAAATATGCTTTTGTAACAACATTATCAGGATTGTTTTACAGAGATACGGCAAGTTTGAATACCCTTAAATAACTATAAAAATATACTACACACAATTCGACGGTTTAATTAATTATTGAACAATTGCCCATCTCGCTTTCATCTTCCAGTCACTGTTAAAACATCAACACTGCTGCTTTTTATCTGGACACTTCCCTCGCGCAATGAATAAAGACTTGTGCTAACTTTAAAAGCCGGTATTCAGAAACAAATCTTAATCCAAAATGAGAAATGAATTAAATAAAACAATTGTCAACGGATTTGTGAAAGCTATCAATGATCACGATGTAAATGAGATAGTCAAACTGATGTCGGAAGACCATATCTTCATAGACGCCATGGACAATAAATCAGTTGGTAAAAAAGGGATGAAAGAAGCTTGGGAAGGATACTATGAATTATTCCCAGATTATCAAATAGAGATTTCTGACATAACCGGAAATGAATCTGTAATTGGACTATTTGGTTATGTAAATGCTACATATAAAAATTTAACAAACGATTTGAATAGTAATTTCTGGAGAATTCCTGCCTCGTGGAAAGCAATTGTAGAAAATAATAAAATAAAACACTGGCAGGTGTATTGTGATTATACAAACCTCCTTAAGATAATAAATAAAAACAAATAGAAAATCCTGACCTTGATATTTTAAATTTAATACTTGAACTAAAAGCAAGTTGACTGTAAGGCGAGAATAGCAAAACTATCAGGTATTTAAACAAATTGATAATTATGAAAAGTATGCCCCAAAAAAAAGTATTAGTGTTTCTTTTAAAAGCATTTGAAACTATGGAATTTAGTGTTTTTATAGATGTTCTTGGTTGGGCCAGAAATGATTATGGACATAATTTGTTCGTTGATACTTGTGGTTTTACTGATACAGTTATAAGCACTTTTAATGTACCTGTAATAGTAGATAAAACCTTTGGAGAAATAAACGTTGACGAATATGACGCCTTAGCTATACCAGGTGGATTTGGGGAATTTGGTTTTTATGAAGAAGCATATGACGAAAGGTTTTTAAAATTAATTAAGGAATTTAATGCAAAAGGTAAAATCATTGCGACTATTTGTTCTGCGGCATTGCCTTTAGGAAAAAGTGGAGTTCTTAAGAATCGGAAAGCAACTACATACCACTTGAAAGACGCGTATTGGCAAAAAAAACTGAAAGAATTTGGAGTGAATGTTGTGAATGAACCAATTGTAGTTGATGGTAATATTATTACGTCCTATTGTCCTGAGACAGCTCCAGATGTTGCATTTGAATTATTAAAAATGCTGACCTCAGAAGAAGAAATGACAGTAATAAAAAAAGCTATGGGATTTTAAGAAAAATGCTAACAAAATTATTTGTGCCTCAACCACTCAAGTGCCCGTTTAGTTTATACCTGCAACGGGAGAAATTCCCAGTTACTTAGAAAACCTGTACTGCGATCACGCCTTATCACAATAAACTTTGTTCCATGACTGCAAAAACACATGCCATACCTTCCTTGCGCCATAACTCCGCCAGCTGGCGGATCATGATTTTTGCTCGCCAACGCGTTCCGCCAGCTGGCGGAAGGCCAACTCATTAAAACGCCGGGACGTTGTGTGTAACGCTAGAAATATCCATATAATTTGAGGCAACAAACATCAAGCGTTAGTCGTTATTCTTAAAACAAGGATTATGAAAACAGCATTGTTTTTTATTTCCATATTGATTTCTTTGGCTGCTTTCAGTTGCAAAAAAGACACTACAAGCCAACAGGTCATTACAATTCCAAACGGAGATTTCGAGCTTTGGGACAATATGCCAACTTTACTTTTTTGGCAGACAAACAGCTGCCCCGCTTGTGATCCTCCGTTTGAAACGTATATTGTGCAAAAAGTGACAGATTCTTCTAATGGACTATTTGCAGCTAAACTTATATATAACAACGTATACAGTAGTTTTGCTTATAATAAATTTTCTATTCCCTCGCATCCGACACTTTTAACAGGATATATAAAATCAAATATAGCAAACAGTGATACTGTAATAATCCATATTGATATATTATCGGGAAATAATATTGTTGACACTGGTAACTGGTATGAAACTACGTCATCAACAAATTATACAAAAATAGAAATACCAATTTCACAAAATACTTCTTCAGTGGATTCAGCTTTAATAACAATTGTTGGCGGGAAAAAGCAAAACACAGAATTATATGTTGACAATTTTGTATTGATCAAAACAACTAAATAAGCACTACGCACAACACTCTTGATATAGGTAATTACCTTCAGCTGCCCGGACGGATTCGTAATCAGCTCCATAAGTCAATGCGATCAAATTCAATTCCACTTATTAAACTTACGGTACAATGACTAATCCTGCTGTCGAGACAAGGTCAATAGGGCTTCCGGCTGGCGCGTCCGTCAGCTTCCGGATCATTTTTTTTGCTCGCCACCGCGATCAGCCAGCTGGCGGAACAGCAACTAATCAAACCGACGGACGGTTAGGTTTCATCATTCTGCGACCAAACCCTTCTTAGGTACAATCTTTGAAACTTTGCCCATAAAAACTAAAAATATGAATCCTGTATATTTACGCATCCGGATTGCTGCTATTGGCGCCCCGGTTTTTATTTTTCTGTATGGCTTATTGCGACTCATCGAGGTTATGGAAGGCAATCAAAGTCATGGATTTGTATGGAATATAGGACATGTTTTGTTTTTCTTCTCATTCGTACTGTTCGGAGGGCTGTCTGTCGAGTTGAAGCGACTAGTCCCAAGTAAGAGCAAAGTTTCAAAGGGCGGAGCGTACCTGGCAATGGTGGCCAGTTTGTTAGGGATAGCATGCTTTCTTTGGGGAATACTTGGCGACCTGATAAAGAACGTTGCGTCAGTGCCAACATTGTTGAAATTAGTCGGTCCACTTCTATTCCAGGTTGGCATGCTAGGGCTACTCATTATGTTAGTGGCCACACGACCTCGACAACTTCCGATCTGGACTCCGATACTGGTACTGATAGGGTTCCTTTTCTTCGCCATCAATTTGAACCTGCTTCCTATCGGCGCGCTCATCATACTTCTTGGATTGTCACCACTTGTATTCAGACGAGTTTCTAACGAATAAAAATAATATACTATGCCAACAAATTATGTAAAAACCATCCATGACGAAGTTCTTTTTGAGTATGCAAAACTCATTTCAAGATCTGCTTTTAATAAACTTGAATGGGGGTTTATCACTAGCACTTTTTTTAAATTAAAAAAAGGTGACTTAAAAATATCTGATACAATTAGAGAATGGGAAGCAGAACAGGAATTACCTAAACATTGTGTATTTTGTGGATCAGTAGAAAACTTGTCAACTGATCATCTAATTCCAAAAAACAGAGGGGGTGATAATTCTGCAGACAATCTTGTTTTAGCATGTAAATCCTGTAACTCATCCAGAGGAGACAAAGGTGTATTTGAATGGCTGGGACTTAAGAGAAAAGATAACCTTCATCGGCTTGTTGCCGGCAAATATCTGAAACAACTTCTGAAAATTCATGAAGAACAAGGGACTTTAAACATTTCCAGAAGTGACCTTACAACCCTATGTACAAAATGTCCACTACCTGATATTTGTAAAGAATGGGACAAAGTAAACTCATTGACATGTTTTTGTCTGGAGAGTGTCCTGCCATATAAATAAAAAAGAACAGCCTATAACACAAACAATAATGGTATGTTATTTCCCTCCTTCGTGGGACAATTTGTCATGCTTTTTGTATGACTCTGAGCCACTTACAAGGACCAGAACTTAATCTAAGTTCGCTTCGCTCAGTTAATGCCTTCGGCACGATACTGTGCAAGTGCCTTTTCTTAGCTTCATCCACCGGATCTATTTCCCGGCCGTCTATCGAACTTGTGCCGCGATTATACCAACACGCAATAAAATGTAACAGCACCTCACAATTATAAACCAACTTGACCTTGGACTTAACAACGAGCTTACTGCTTATATTAGAGCCAACCAACTTTCTGACTTTTCAATTGGCAGAGTAACTCAGGAACATCGGGAACGATATGTCGTTTCAGACGGTGAGAAAGAGTATGAAGCTGAAATTACAGGCAATCTAAGATTTTCAGCGAATTCCAGAGCTGACTTTCCTGCTGTCGGGGATTGGGTGGCTATGATAATATATGATTCCGGACAGGCAATCATTCATAAAATACTACCTAGAAAATCAGTACTTAAAAGACAGGCTGTTGGTAAATTTGGTGAAATTCAGATCATTTCCACAAATATTGACGTTGCATTTATTATTCAAGCAATAAACAATAATTTCAGTATAAACCGACTTGAAAGATACTTGACAATATGTTATTCAGCTAATATTGAGCCAGTTCTGGTGATAAGCAAGATTGATTTATCCTCTGAAAAAGATATTCAAAAAGCAATAAGCGACATCGAAAGAAGAGACAAAAAAGTTAGGTATATCCTGCTCAGTAATATGACTCTAAAAGGACTTGACCAAATATTGGATTTTATACAAAAAGAAAAAACATATTGTGTAGTTGGATCTTCAGGAGTTGGCAAATCAACCTTGATCAATAACCTGTTAAAAAAGAACGTATTAAAAACAGGACAAATAAGTCTAAGCACAAATAAGGGAAAGCATACCACCGATCATCGTGAATTATTTGTTTTGGAAAATGGCGGTATTATAATCGACACTCCAGGAATGAAGGAACTGGGTATTACAGATAATACAGAGGGGATTAAGACGACTTTTCAGGAGATAGTTAACATCTCAAAAAATTGCAAATACCCTGATTGTAAACACATTAATGAAATTGGATGTGCTGTTATCGATGCACTAAATGATGGGGCTATCGACAAAGATTCTTATGACAATTATCAAAAAATTCAGAAAGAACAAGAAAGATTTCAGACAACAGTTTCAGAAAAAAGAAAAAAAGACAGAGCCTTCGGTAAAATGATTAAGAACTATCATAAAGAGAATAAAAAAGGTTTTAAGCATAACACGGACAGTTAGGTAATAAGTTTGTCGCGGTTTTTGCATATCGCTACTTCATGTAAGACAATTTCGTAATCCGGGTTGCACCCGGGGATACTCTCAGTTGCACACAATTAAAATTCTGCATCTGGAAATATATGTGGCTTCGATCAAACTTAAACAGAAAAACTGTGCCAGTGCATTTTCGGGACTTTCTCGACAAAGACTATATTCCGGCCGTTTATAAAACTTGTACCACAATCGCGCCTTAACATAATAAACTTTGTACTATGACGGCAAAAACTCACACCGTACCCTCCTTGCACCGGGACTATTTCCCGCCTAAAGTACAAGGACACTACATGGATGCTTCGTCAGGTAACGCTTACTCCCTTAACCATCGGGCCGTTTGCATTATATTTACTACCCCGAATAAATACTATTTAAATGTCTGATTCGAACAAAGAAATAAGATAATCGTTTATCATCTGATTAAAGTAGCACAGAGATGACAACAGCAAACAATAAACCTACATTTGCACCACAACTTTTTATCCCAAGCGGAGTAAAGGACATTTCATTTTATTTGAATGCATTCGGCGCAAAAGAAACTATTAAATTGCTAAATGATGATGGAACTGTTCATGTGGCTGAACTTTCTATAAATGGAACAATTTTTCATCTTCATGAGGAAGGGGTACAAAAAGGACGGTTGACGCCTGCTGAAGCAAATGGAATCACTACACTCATTGGGCTTTTTGTGGAAGATGTTGAGTTAGTTATGAATAATGCTCTTAAGGCTGGTGCAACTCTCCTGAGTCCCGTTCAGGATTATGATTATGGCTACCGTCAGGGAGATATCAAGGATCCATTTGGGCATCAATGGATGATCGAAAAGAAAATCTAGTCAGTATTTGTAATCATTAATACTTCAATGTTAACCGGACGGCTTAATTGAGCTGCTGATACGAATAGAGATAAGTTATGAATCAAACAGACTCTGATTTAAAAAAATATCCTACAATTGGTGTATGTGGTCTTGAGTGTGGCCTTTGCCCGAGATATTATACCTCAGGGACTTCCAGATGCCCCGGATGCGGTGGACCCAAATTTTTAAATAAACACCCTTCATGCTCATTCTTAACATGCTGTGTTAAGAAAAATAACTTTGAAGTTTGTGCTGATTGCCCAAATTTCCCATGTTCTAAATTCAGATCCGAAATAGAAATTCAAGATTTTGAAGGATCTTCATCTTATCCGCCATACAAAAAGATAATGTTAAATCTTAATTATATAAAAGAGCAGGGAATTGAAAATTATATTGATGCTCAAAAGAGGCGAATTCGATTACTGGTAAAATTATTACAGGATTTTGATGACGGCAGATCAAAAAGTTTCTTCTGCAAAGCAGTGGCATTACTTGATATTAAAAGCATAGAAGACTCCTTAAATAAAACATTTCAGAAAATAAAACCAGACAAAATAATGTCAACTGATATAAAAATAAGGGCTAAAATTCTAAAGAACATTCTTAATGAAAATGCTCTCAGGAATGGAATTCTGCTAACAAAAAAATAACAAAAAGCCTAAGCATAAAATGGATAATAAAGGTAATTTGTATCGTCATGCTTTTCGCATGACTTTGAATCACATACCAGGATCAGTACTCAACCCGGCACCCCGATTCCCACAACTGCTCTCAATTAAAATCCCGCACCTTGACAATTATCTTTCAGGTTGACAATATAGTTTCAAACCGGAAGTGCCAAATGTTAACAAAAGATGCAAAAACTAAATTATTACCAGCGATTTGCAATCACGCTGATCAAAGACAGTTTCGAATGTATTGTAATTATTATTATATTATCAAAAAATTCTTATGTCATCAAATCAAGATTTCGTAGACTTTGTAATTGGCCAATTACAATCTGCCGGGGACATAACATTTAAGAAAATGTTTGGTGAGTATGCTCTATATTCTGGTAACAAAATTTTCGCACTCATTTGTGATAATAAACTTTTTATAAAACCAACTAGTGCGGGTAAGAATTATATTTCGGATGTTGTTGAAGTCCCGCCATATCCTGGTGCTAAACCGAGCTTTTTGGTAGAAGAAAGGATCGAGGACCATGAATGGTTGAGTACTCTGGTTAAATTAACGGTAAGTGAACTTCCAGAGCCAAAACTGAAAAAGAAAAAAAAGGAACAGCCGCTAAAAACAAGTAAGCGTTGAAGGCCTGGATCGAAAAGCATCAACAAGACGTTGATAAGCGATGGGAGGCAATATAATCTTCATTATGAACACAAATGACAAAGGATTCGGTTACAGTCTTAAAATTGGCCCGAAATGCTAACCCGGACTATTTTATCTTCGCATTAAAAAGTCGAACAGAGCAGAATTTAAACCGCTTACTAAATCTAGTGCCAGCCGGAAAAATCCTGAAGCCAGGACAAAGTCAAAAGGGCAGCTCTCCTTAGCCTGCGGCTACGGCGAACAAAGCCGGCCGACTCCTCCAGCCCATTAAACTGCCGGATTATAGTGGTCATTTCCTGGTTTAACTTATGAAAAATACTGATATGAATTTTGAAAACTCCTGGGGTAACCAGACAAGAGCCGAGTCTTATTCAAAACTCGGATTCCCAAATACGTATTACTTAGCATACCGTGATTTGCCAGAAATAATTTCCAAACATGTGTCTGGAAATCGGGCAATCGATTTTGGATGTGGGACTGGCCGATCATCTCGTTTCTTAAAAAAACTGGGATTTAATGTTATTGGTATCGATATCTCAAATGACATGCTTGAAATAGCCAGAAATTTTGATTTATCCGGTGATTATAAATTAGTTTCAAATGGGAATTATGATCATCTTGGTTTAAATCAATTTGATCTGGTTCAATCAATTTTCACTTTTGACAACATTCCTGACTGGGAGAACAGAACAAATATTCTGAAAGGATTACGTGACTTAATAAAACCAACTGGTAAAATGATATGTCTCGATTCAACTCCAGAACTTTACGTAAATGAATGGGCATCATTCACTACAAAGGACTTCCAGGGAAACTGGATTGCCAAAACAGGTGACATCGTATGTGATATAATGCTTGATGTTGAAGACAGAAGACCAGTAGAAGACATTTTTTGGTCAGTGGAAGATTATCATAAATTGTTCAATCTGGCAGGTCTGGAAATTGAAGCAACTTATAAACCTCTGGGCTATAGCAATGAACCATTCGATTGGAAATCGGAAATGGAGATTGCGCCATGGATGATATTTGTCTTAAAAAAATGTGACTAAATTGATCCCCAGGAGTTCCTGGATTAATAAAAAAACGGTACAAAACTAAGTCGTTTTAATTAATTGGCTTCCCTCCCCGCCTTGTTACACTTGACAAATTAGTTATATCATGACAAAGGCTTCGCATGGTGCGGCCGGCAGCCCGGACAAAACAGTAATGCATGAAAAAGTATTTGAGAATTAACTTTTACCTGCTTATCAAATTTTACAGCACCTTGACAGATCCTGTGACCAGGATAAAGTCAATAAGCCAGCCGGCCGAAGCGTCCTCCAGCTGGAAGAACGTCAACTTAATTAAACCGTAAGGCCGTTAGTGGTCATTCCCTATAGATTTGATAATCAATTATATATGCAAATAAATGATTTAAAAAGTTATAATTAATCCGTATTAGAACAAAATCTAACATATTCATGTTATAACGATGGATAGATAAAAAGATCCAATAATTAGACAACCTTTAAATTTGATAAAATGGCACAAATCAATCCTCATATTAACTTCAACGGGAATGCAGAAGAAGCATTTACATTTTACAAATCAGTCTTTGGCGGAGAGTTCGTAAAGATTATTCGTTTCAAAGACATATCAAGTCCTGGATTCCCGGTGACAGAAAATGATGCCAATAAAATAATGCACATTGCTTTGCCTATTGGGAAAAATATTCTAATGGCAAATGATGTTCCGGAAAGTATGGGACTGACAAATGAAAACGAAAATAGAAGTAAAATTTCAATTAGTGCAGAAAGCAAAGAAGAAGCTGATAAATTATTTAATGGGCTATCTGTAGGAGGACAAATTGAAGTTCCGATTGGAGACAGTCCTTGGGACTCATATTTTGGTATGTTTAGAGATAAATACGGTATTGAATGGATGGTAGATTTTGACCCAAAATATAATGGGCAAATTTAACCTAAGAAAAACCACTAACCGCTTACAGGGACTATAAAGATTAGCTGTTTCCCGCGTTCGTGGGACGGGTCATCATGATTTTGGCCAGAATCTGAGTCCCCATGACACGTATTAAATCCGGCATCAGAACACGCATGGCTGCACCCAGTCAAAATTAAACCACGACGGCAAGGAGCAAGCCATACCCTCCTTGCACAAGTACTATTCCCCGGTTAAAGTACCCTGACCCTGACCCGATGCTTTAAGGTAGCACAACCTCCCTTTATTGCCGGACCATTATGATTAAATCGCCTGGTACCAGCACGCGAGAGAACTTCGCACCTGAAACAAAATATGATTAAATTTATCATCCAAATTTTTGAATTGATTAAGCAATTTGTGAATAATTAAGTGCCATGAAACATTCTAAAGTAATTCTAATCTTATGTTGTATTGTCCTTTCATCATGTACAACCACTAAAATGTTAACCTCAAATGTCAAACCCATTGAAGTTACAGATCTAAAAATGATGGAGCCGTTCTCCTACATTTCAATGATAAAAAAAGGTAATAAAAGTCAATTGGACGATAGTATTTCATTCATGTCCAAACAACTTATTTTCAAAGTTCTAAATAACTATGGAAGGCAATTACCGCTAACTGGTGAGATTATTTTATCTGATACAGCTACAACAAATAGTCTTGAAAAGGAGTATGAGCTGCTTATACAGACCGCAGACAGAACGAAAAACATTTCAAACCTCAAAATAACTCCTACCCTTGACAAAATATTAGAAGCTAATGAGACGAGATTTGGTCTTGTAATTATCAGTACCGGATTTACCAGAGCAAAAGGAAATTATGGAAAACAGGTAGCCAAGGGAGCTGCATTAGGAATTTTAACATTAGGAATGTACTATCAGGTACCGGTTAAAGCGTATTCGACTATATACGCAATGATTGTAGACTCAAAAGATAACAATGTTGCTTTTTTCAGAAAGTCATTCCTCCAGGACATGGAACCATTGGACGAGTCTGGAATGACAAAACAATTCAAAAATATATTTGATGGATATTTCTGGAACTCAAAATAATTGCCAGCTGGTAACACGGACAGTTTAAATAATTAGCTTCCGCTTCGTCTCTATACATCAGACAAAGGCTTTATATCATTTCAAAGGCTTCTCGGGACAAGGTCGTCAGTCCGGACTACATTATCACAGCATTTAAGAGTCTATAAGGGAAAAATCTACCCTGCTTATTAAAATCTCTGGTACCTGTCCCGATTGCTATCGGGATGATCCTGCTCCCGAGATAAAGACAATAGGGTTGTAGGCCGACGCGTTCGCCAGCTGACGGAACAGCAAATTAAACCGCCGGGCCATTAAGATTAGTTCTCTCGCTGCCCGACAGACAACTTTCTGACCGACTTCGGTTAAAGCTTGACCACTGATTTGGCAGTTTTGCTATTGTGCGATACTCAACATTACCCGCGTTTAAAAACAAATGCCTAATGTCCTTGTTCCTTTTTATTAACTTTGATCTTTAATGAAAGATAAATGTTGATATTAAAACTTCAAAAAATAAAACAAAGCTTATTACTACGTTGGAGGATGAGTATTAGTCATATATGAATTCTGAATAAAATGAGGCAAAACCTGACATAACTATATTGACCCTTTTCCAAATTTGGCAGATAATGCTTAGACGCCGGAAAATTAATGACCAAAACAAACAATATACAAACACTAAAATTAATGAGTTCAAATTCACTATGGTTACAGAGACATCTCCACCTTTATTCAATCGGACTAATAATTATGTGCTTGGGTGCAAACCGTATAGGAGCACAACCTACTTTTAAACAGGAACGACCGCGCATCGTTATTACGACTGATCCGGAACTCGATGATAATAATTCGCTTATCCGTTTTTTACTTTACAGCAGCGATTTTGAAGTTGAAGGCCTCATTTATGCAAGCAGCGGGTACCACTGGAAAGGAGATGGAAATGGTACGAAGTGGTATGTTCCCGGAAGAGAATATGCACGTTTTGGTTTAGATACATGTCCTTGTGAGTCATGGCGGTGGCCAAAAAACGAACGCTTCATTCATAATGCGGTGGAAGCCTATGCGAAAGTTTATCCGAACTTAAAAGCGCATGACTTGGATTATCCAGCTCCTGATGAACTGAAGTCAAAAATCCGATATGGAAATATTCAATTCGATGGGGATATTTCTAAAGACTCTCCGGGCTCAGATCTGATCAAGTCTCTGATTCTTGATGATAAGCCCGGGCAGCTATATATAGCAGCGTGGGGCGGACAGAGTACGATAGCCCGCTCGCTGAAATCAATTCAGGAACAGTACGAAAATTCTATTGAATGGGAAAACATCAAAAAGAAGATATCGCGTAAAGTAATACTTCTCCCGTCTGGTGACCAGGATGACACCTATGCTATTTATATAAAACCAAACTGGCCTGATATTGATTACAGGCAGTTCCAGGGTGGCCCAAACTTTAGCTATGGTTCGCAATTAGGTGCAAAACCAGAGGATTCGGTTTATTTGACCTCATCATGGATGAAGGAAAATATATCAGATCGCGGACCGTTAGGAGCATTATACCGGGTATGGGGTGATGGAAAGCAGTTGGTTAAAGGTGACATAATGGATTATTTCGGTTTATCAGGCTACTCCAATGATCAACTAAAGAAAATGGGTTATAAGGTATGGATGCCTGTACAGGAAAAAGGTTCGTGGCTCGGAGAAGGCGATGATGGAACATTTATGAATATGCTCGGAAACGGACTACGCGCCTATGAGAAGGGACCATATGGCGGCTGGGGCGGCCGCCAGGTAAGTGACCATGAATTGAAAGGCTTTTCTTTTCAGATGAGTGATACTTCTCAGCAGGCTATGGTTTCTACACTCAGTTCATTAACCAGCCAGGTAAATAAAAGCTCAAACGTATATCCAGATTTCTTTCCTGCAGCTCAACGGGATTTTGCAGCACGTATGAAATGGTCTGTAACATCAAAGTATTCTGATGCGAATCATGCACCTTTAATTAATATTGAAGGACCTCTCAATGTTTTAGCTTCTCCGGGAGAAACAATCAGATTAAATGCAAATGTTTCGGATCCGGATGGAGATATTGTCTCTATCAAATGGTGGCAGTTCCAGGTGGGAACTTATCAAAATAAAGTCGATATTTCAGATGGGAATACTGCCCGAGCCAAAGTACTTATTCCTGAAGACGCTATACCAGGACAAACCATTCATGTCATAGTTGAGGCAGCAGACAACGGTTCTCCGGCTCTCACAAGTTATCAGCGCATAATTATTATTGTCAGGAACAAATAGTTTTTGGACCTCATTGGTTTTTCCGACCAATAGAGTGAGAAAAAACTTCTGTTAATTGAGGGACAGATCGTCACAGCGTTTGCAACTCACTAATGTCCTGGCATAAATTGTTAATTTATGACCTGCGGGGATTACTTGAGGGTCCGGCAATTCACATCTTTTTTCAGTCTTTTTTGTTGGTACGAGTATATGCCACTTTTTTATATGCCCTGGGGGAGAGATTTAATTAACTGAACATTTGAATATTTAATATACTGGCAAACACGGAATGAACCCAAAGTGGTATTATTGATTAAATTATTAAGCTGGTATTATAAAAAAATTTAAACGGGCGATAAATCTGATTTTAGTTGGATATTTGATTGTAATTATTGATGGATTTGCTACATACTATATCAATATAAATTTAAAGTGGTTACACTTTTTAAGCTGATGCCTGCAATATTTGAAAATCTGTTTTATAAAAAGTAATTTTCAAAATCTTAAGTGAAATTTACACTATATGATACCTGAAAACAAAAAAGATGCATTTAAAAGAGCTTTAAATTCGACTTTTGGAGTAACCTCATATGAAGACATACAAAGACTGACTACAGGACTTAGTAATGCACTGGTCTTACGTGTCACAGTACTAGGCAAACCATACCTGGTAAAAATCGCACGTTCAGATACTTTAAGTGATCCAAGTCTATATTATTATGGCTGCATGAAATCTGCTGCAGAAGTCGGCCTTGCGCCAAAGATTTGGTATACTGATGTTAAAGATGGGATTTCGATTACAGATTTTGTTGAGCTAAAACCTTTCCCTCTTGCCAAGGCAAAATTCGAATTAGCAGATTTGCTTTTCAGGGTGCACTCACTATCACCTTTCTCAAAAACTATTCACAGTTTAGATACAACCAACAGATTTGCTCAAAAATTTAAAGAAGCAAAAATTCTGCCTGAGAATATAACAATTGATCTCTTTAGCTCACTTGAACGAATTAATAATGTTTATCCTAGAAAAAAAGAGGATTTGGTACCCTCCCACAATGACCTGAAACCAGAGAATATTTTATATGATGGCAAGAAGGCTTGGCTTTCAGATTGGGAAGCAGCATTTACAAATGACAGATATTCCGATTTGTCAATAATAGCTAATTTTGTTGTTACAAATGAAGCTGATGAACTAGAATTTCTAAACAGGTATTTTAGGCGAAATGCAACTGAAAATGAACTTGCAAAGTTTTATCTGATGCGCCAGGTCATGCATATTTCTTACTTTACTGTATTTATGGTGATTGTAGCTGCCAAAGGTAATTTAATTGATATAAATGCCATTCCTGAACATGACTTCAGGGACTTTCATAATCGAATGTGGGAAGGCAAAATAGATTTGGCTTTGGATGAGCTCCGACTGGAGTATGCTATGGTGCACCTGGAACAATTACTCCAAAATCTGCGAACGAAACGATTTGAAGATGCTTTGATAATTGTTGCAAGGGACAACCTGGACTGACCTGCAAGTACAATCACAACTAATCGTTCGCTTAATTTGCTCAAATATTTATGTATTATTAGATTCTTTAATGACAAAAGTTTTTTATGGAGCCAAGAATAGAAACTCTAGCTGAAAAAAAATTAATCGGCATGCGAATTAAAATGTCGTTTTCAAATAATAAGACTTTCGAGTTAAGGAAAAACTTTATGCCTCGACGGAAAGAAGTTACAAACTCTGTCACAACTGATCTGTTCTCAATACAAGTTTATGACCAAAACTATGATTTCAATATTTTCGACCCGGAAGCAGAGTTTGAGAAGTGGGCTGCCATTGAAGTATCTGACTTTAACTTAATTCCTTATGATATGGAACCGTTTATTTTGGCAGGAGGGCTTTATGCGGTTTTTATTCATAAAGGTGCTGCAAGTAATGGACCAAAAACGTTTAAATACATTTTTGGGACGTGGTTGCCGGGTTCAGATTATATTTTGGATCATAGACCTCATTTTGAAATACTGGGACAGAAATATATTAATGAAGACCCAGCTTCAGAAGAAGAAGTATGGATACCCATAAAACCAGAAGAGCTTGTATAGAACAAGCAATTATTAATTACATTTGAAAAATTCACAACAAAAACCTGGAGCGGACGGTATAGTTAAGTGTCTTTGACAACCCCGACTCCTTCTCGATTAGCCCCTTAGGCCTATGTGAGCAAATTCATTTCAACTTATCAAATTTTATTGCACCCTGATAGTTCCTGCAGCCAAAACAAAGTCAATGGCGTTACAAACCAACGCGTTCCCAAGCTAGCGGATGGTCTCTTGCATCTGCCCAAATGAACAAAATTATTATTAGAAATGTTAAGAAAATCAAGTGAGAATTTTATGAGTGCTATTGCTTTACAATTGTGATTTATGCTAACATAATATACAGGGGAAATGAGAAAACTGATAATGTGGAATATAATAACCCTTGACGGTTACTTTGAAGGAAATCAAAACTGGGACTTGACTTTTCATAATGTTATTTGGGGACAAGAACTTGAAAAACTAAGCATTGAGCAATTACATTTAGCAGACTACCTTGTTTTTGGACGTGTAACTTATGAAGGCATGGCGGCATATTGGACTAAGGAAGAAGGAGAAGTTGCCGACCTTATGAACAGAATCCCAAAACTTGTTTTTTCTAAAACACTAAAAGTTGCTGACTGGACCAACTCGACTCTAATAAGTGAAAACGCCACCGACGAAATCATGAAACTTAAAGTGAAAGGTGGTAAAGATTTGTATGTTTTCGGAAGTGCAAACCTTTCGGAAACTTTTATAAGTGACAACCTTTTTGACGAGTACCGAATTGGAATTGCACCGGTTATTTTAGGTAGTGGACGACCACTTTTCAGAAAAGGTATTTCTCCTAAAAATCTATCTCTCGTTTCAACACAACAACTATTAACAGGCGGAGTGATTTTGAGATATAAGAAATGAAATCAGTCATTTATAGAACAGTCATATACAAAAGATTATCTGTTGTTTTTTAATAAAAAGGAGGTTTACCATGTCAAATATTATTGATTTTGAAAATGTATCCATAGCGGGTTTAGAATCATCACCTGTATCAAAATCACTTGCAGGTTTACGAGCCAACGAATCAAGGTATTTTAAGAATAAATACAATCATGATTTTACCGTTAGCCCTGCAACCAAAAGCAAAGATATACTTGACTATGTTAAAAATATTCTTCTGATTGAACGTGATATTAAAATTTCATCAAAGCCCCTTGAAACATCTGAATTCGTGGTTGACGGTATAAAATGGACATACGTATTCTATGAAAGCGGACTTTCAATCAACGTTATGTATACAATGAATGATCCTAAAAAAAGGGCAGTCGGCTTTAAACTTTCAGAAGGAATGGAAGTACCAAAAGAGCTCGAAGAGAAATTCAAGTTTGCAAAACAAAAATCAAAACTTGCAGGAATAATTCGTGGTTCTTTTTTTGTGATAAAAGGGGAATATTAAGACAATTGAATTATCGCTTGACTGATAGACGCCGAAACGAGACAGTTTTAAAATTGGACGAATTGCTAACACTAATGGTATAAATAATTGTCTGCGGTGAGCTCGTCCGGCGGCTCATGTCGTCCTCGGGTGATTTCGTCGGGCCAGGACCTGGAAAAATTCTGAATGACAGGGCGTAACTTTGATTTTCTTTTGACGCTGGCAATAGAATGAACTTTCACGAGTATAAAAAAACTGGGAAAATATGCAATCACGCGGACCCCTTATGATAGAGCATCGTCTGATAGAGCAGATGCTCTCGGTAATCAAAGCCACTTTATCGAAAATCGAATCGGAACACGATTTAGATCCGGTATTTGTGGATATAGCTGTTGATTTTATTCGAGTATATGCCGATCGGACACACCATGGTAAAGAGGAAGAAATTCTTTTTCGGGAATTGAAAAAGAAATCATTGTCCGTTGAGGACCAGCGAGTGATGAATGAACTGATCAAAGAGCACATGCTTGGACGCAAAACGACGGAAGCGATTGTTAACGCTAATATTCGCTATCGGAATGGTGATAAAACTGCCTTAGCTGAAATAGTAGACAAATTTAAAACCCTTATCGAGTTCTACCCCAAACATATCGAAAAAGAAGATAAGAAATTTTTTCCTTCATCCAGAGCCTACTTCACCGATGAAGAGGACCAGGCTATATTGAAAGAATTCTGGGAGTTTGATCGTAAGATGATTCACGAAAAGTATCAATCATTAGTTGATAAATTAAGGAAACAACAATGATTCTCAGTTAAAGAATTCAAAGTAATAATACATTTAAAAAAAGAAAATAAGGCAGCACATAACAAGGACGGGTTAATTTATTGCCTTCGCCAGCCCATCCTTGTTTATCATATCATTAAACTCTCTTCCGTTTATCGCGACCTGGAACCATCAGGACAGTTTCATCGTGACACGACAGTGCACATCCCCCTACCGGCAAAGATAGCTTTCGGGATGGCAAAAACCACGCCAGCCCGATCCGCCAGCTGGATGAACGACAAATACACATACTGCCCGGCTGTCAGGCTCAAAAAAGGACATTTATTAAGTACAAAAAATAATATATTTATCTTATTATGGGTAAAACTTTTAATTTTGGCGAGGTTCTTTTCATAACAAAATATTTAATGAATCGGTTGAATAATACACTCTGGAATCTGGTAATAAAATTAGGGGCGAAAGTAAAAACTTGAGTGATACGCCTGAAATCACATGCATATATATAGTCCAGTAAAAAATATATTACCTGAAAAATATTAAAGAGTATGAAAACAAGTGCGCTTTCTATATTTCTATTATTATCGGTTTTCTTATCATCAAGTGTTTTCTCACAAATACCTTTAGCAAAGAGCATTGTTCTCCATGACCACTGGTCTATCCGGTCGTCTGCAAGCCTCACAGATGATGGCAGGGTTATATCTAAACCCGGTTATGTTACCAGGGAGTGGTATCCCACCTCGGTTCCAATCACTGTACTCGCCGCGCTGGTGAATAACAAGGTGTGTCCTGATCCCTATTATGGTAACAACTATATGGAGCTACCCGGTGTACGAAGGTGGGACAAGCCCGAGGGCAATCCCTTTGAATCGTCATGGTGGTATCGTACTGAGTTCGATCTTCCCTCCGACTACGCAGGCAAGCAAGTGTGGCTTAATTTTCATGGTGTGAATTATCGGGCCAATCTATGGGTAAATGGTCAGAAGGTGGCTGATTCCTCCCGAATGGAAGGCGCATACAGATTGTTTTCTTTCGATATTGCCCAATACGTAAAAGCCGGTCAAAAGAATTGTTTAGCGCTAGAAATATTCCCCCCGAAGGGGTTTGATCTTACGATCTCCTGGGTAGACTGGAACCCCACTCCACCCGACAGAGGAATGGGCATCTGGTACGATGTGATCCTATCTACGAGTGGGACTGTTGCTATAGACCATCCTTTCGTAAAAACCAGGCTCAACCTGCCTTCGACCGATCAGGCAAAACTCACTGTAATTGCTGAAGTGAAAAACGTGGAAAGCACCCCTGTCAAGGGCTTGTTGAAAGGCACAATAGAAAACATAAATTTCGCCAGGGAAGTAACCTTAAATGCGAACGAAACCAGGGAAATAACCTTCACGCCCGAAGAATTTTCACAACTTGTGGTGAATAATCCTCGTCTTTGGTGGCCTCATACCATTGGCCCGCAAAACCTATACAACCTGAACCTGAGGTTCGAAATAGACGGAAAAGTATCCGACACGCGTAATTTGCGTTTCGGCATCCGGGAGATCAGTTCCTGGATGAACAAATTTGACACGCTGTGTACTAAAGTGTTCCAGATAAATGGCAAAAACATTGTTATTCGTGGCGGGGGTTACGTGCAAGATATGATGCTCCGTCCATCCAACGAACGCGTGGATGCCGATCTCCGTTACCTGAAATTCATGAACCTGAACACACTGAGAATGGAAGCTCCCCGTGGTTCCGACTATCTTTTCGAACGTTGTGACGAGGAAGGCATCCTGATTATGGTAGGTTGGTGCTGTGGCTATCCCTTCGAGAGTTGGAAGAACTGGACACCGCACACCGCCGACATTGCTGAAGAAAGCTGGCATGATCAGATTGTCAATCTACGTGCACACCCTTCTGTTTTCACTTGGTTGTACGGGAGCGATAATTTTCCTCCAGAGGACATAGAACGGCGCTATATTGACGTACTGAAAAAATACGACGGAACAAGGCCATATTCATCCTCTGCAACCCAGGCTCCCAGCAAAATAGATGGTTACACGGGTTTGTGTATGGGACCCTGGCCCGAAGTGTATGGGTATGTTCCTCCCAGTTTCTGGTATTCTAAGCTTGAGTTTAATACCGAGTGTGGTCCTGGTGGCGAACAGCTTCCTCCCATCGAAACCATCAAATTGGTAATGCCCGGAAAGGATCTCTGGCCTGTTAGTTCGGGTTGGGACTTGCGTCTCCGAAAGGACTTTTATCCTTTTTCCCGCAAGGCACTTGAATCCCGTTATGGGAAACCAGTCAGTCTTGAGGACTATTGCTCCAAATCTCAGATTTTGCAGCTTGAAGCAACAAAGGCAATGTTCGAGGCTTTTGCCGGGAACAAGTATGAATCGAGCGGCGTCATTTATTGGATGTTTAACAGCGCCTGGCCAAAATTCTACTGGCAATTGTATGATTACTTTTACATGCCCAACGGCGCCTTTTATGGCGCTAAGAAGGCTTGCGAGCCTTTGCACGTTCAGTACAATTACAAGGAGAATGCGGTTCAATTAGTAAACAGTTTTTATCAGGACTATAAGAGATTAAAAGTTACTGCCAGAGTCTTCGATTTTAACGCTAAGGAAGTTTACGCTAAAGAAGTCATGACAAATTTGAAGGCAGATGAAAGCAAAATACTTTTTAAGCTGGGACAACCCAAAGCGCTTACCTATATTTATTTTCTGAAGCTTATGCTGCAAGATGAAGAAGGGAATGAAATATCATCAAATTTTTATTGGTTGTCGGACAAGGGCGATGTGAATGCCGATTTCAAAAATCTGGCCAAGCTACCCTCTGTTGATGTGACAGCAAAACTAAGCCCGCTATCAAAGCAGAATGGCAAGCTGAAACTCGTCGTTGAATTTACCAATCCTTCAACCTCACTCGCCTTTGGATTAAACCCTAAATTGCTCTCATTTTCGACAAAAGAGCCAATATTGCCAATCTTTTGGCAAGACAATTATTTCTCGCTATTACCTGGCGAAAAACGTACCATCGAAATGCAAGTGGATGCTTCACTGGTAACAGAAAATAAGTTGATATTCAAACTGGATGGCTGGAACCTGCGGACAGTTCAGGAACAAGAAATTCAGGTGCCTTAAATAATTCAGAAAGAAATTAAGATACCATGGCCGGGTTAAAAAAAGAAATGAACTGAAACAAATTACCTCACAAAGAGAAGAGTCATTTTAAAAGGTGCTGGTACTTTGGTTTTTACTTTCACATCAGATCCAACTTAAAAAATTCAAAGAGTCAATAAGTCCTTCAAAACTATTTGATTCTCTTGTAGTTTGATTATTTTGATTAATAAATTTCAAATGGTACAAATATAAAACGATCAAAATTTGTAACCATGACTAATCCTGCCTCTGTGAGAATGTCAACAGGGCTGCTGTCGGACCGGCAATTACCCAAACCGACCGGCCATTAGCTGCCATAGACATGGTATTGAAACAATTCCAACAAAAAAATTGTTTCTATTTATATAAAAACATTTATCAATTGACTCATTATGATCAATCTAAACAAAAGAAAAATAAATTTACAACTGGCAATGAGTTTCTGGATAGGCGTTGGACTTATGAGTATTATAAATGTTTGGAAAATTACTCAAGGGAATAATGCAGTCCTTTACTCCTGGATTATGTCTGGAGTTTCTGTAATATTTTTGATTATATGCATAATTTATCTTATCAACATAAATCAAAAAAGTAAAATCAAATAGACCGTCAATTCAAGAGAAAATATAACCCAATTATAAAATTTTGCTATATATCTGAATAGTATCAAAATCTAAATTCGACCAAAATGAATTCAACAACAGTAGACAATTACATCAAATCATTTCCTGAAAATGTTCAGGTGCTCTTAAATCAAGTAAGAGCCACAATTAAAGAAAATGCTCCTGAAGCAGAAGAAAGTATAGCCTATATGATGCCTGCTTACAAAATATTTGGAAAACCATTGGTTTACTTCGCTGCATTTAAGAATCATATTGGCTTTTATGCGACTCCCACCGGACATACTCAATTTGAAAAAGAACTCTCAACGTACAAACAAGGGAAAGGTTCTGTCCAATTTCCATTGGATAAGCCAATACCATTGACTCTTATTGCACGGATTGTAAAATTCAGAGTAGAAGAAAACTATATTAGAAAGTTAAAGAAATAATATACTGAACCAATAACTCAGACGGTTAGCTGAATTGCCTTCAGCAAACAGGAAGGTAAACTCTGATCCGCCAACTGGCGGAACGGCAACTCATAAACCACAGGACCGTTAGCATTCGGACCTGCTTCGCATATTAGGCTGACAAATTACAACTTTGATGACGATAACATAATAAAACAGACGGCCCGAAATGCCAACAGAAAAGGCATTATATCACTTAATAACCGGGTATTTAGTCTTACTCCAACTTTTAATTCATCGTATACAACTGTTTGTTGTTAAATAACAACTATAAATAGCCTACTTACAACTAATAGTGCATGTTTTTTTGATTATTCTGAAAATGAAGCCGACTATCTTTGTACAGTAAACAAATTAAAACAAAAAGCTATGTTAACTACTATGTTTATTGGAAATAAAATTGCAGAAGCGCGGAAGAGAATAAATATTTCTCAATCACGGCTTGCTGAGCGTCTATTCATCAGTTCACAGGCAGTCGGAAAGTGGGAGCGCGGAGAATCAATGCCTGACATAATTACTTTTAATCGTCTTGCAGAAATTCTGGGTGTTGACCTTAACTATTTTTCAGAAAGCTTCAAATCTGCTGCCACTGAATACGATAGCAATCAGATGGCCACCGTTGAGTCTATGGTTAAACAATCGGATGAATTGCCATCCGGAAGGCATCCCGACAGCTATCGGGAGAAAAAGCTTAGCTGGGATATGTCGCGCGGAAATTGGGTGGATGCTGACTTTTCGGGGCTGAAAAATCTGCATGAGAAATTCAGTTCCTCCAACATGCAGCGCTGCCTGTTTATCGGTTCTGATATGTCGGGACTTCTTCTAAAAAGCAATAATGTTGATAGCTGTGACTTTTCAGGTTCCAACTTCAGTCGAAGCCACATTCAAAATTCCAACTTAGCCAACAATTTATTTAAGGACTGTTCGCTGAAGGAAACTGAATTTTCAGAAAGCTATATTTTGGGCTGCGATTTCACAAGCGCTGATTTTACCGGAGTGGTGGTTAAATCTGGTGGACTGGAGAAAAATACAATTACTAATGCTGTGTGGAACCGAACCTCTTTTATTGATACACAGCTTACCAATATAGTTTTTACCGGTACATTGGAGGACTGCTATTTTGAAAACTGCGCATTTACCAGGGTGACATTCCAGAATGCTACGCTTATTAACACTTTTTTCAAAAACAAGAGTTTGAAACGGATCCGGTTTATTGACTGTAAAGCCGATCGGATGACTTACGAATTCCTGAAAAACGGGAAAGCAGATTTAACCGGCATCACGTTGTAAGCGGTCATTTTAGAGCAACTTAAAAATATCCGTATCAACAAATAAAAGGAATAATTATGATGAGATTTTTCAGGAGGTTTAAGGATTTAGGAATTGAAGGCGCACAAGCAAATTATTACGACAAAATCTCCCGCGAACATCGTATTGGTGAGATGAAGGAACAAGCCAAAGAGGTAACCAGGCATATCAAAGATGAAGACTCTGTACTAGAGATAGCACCTGGAGCCGGTTATCTTTCAATTGAACTATCCAAACTTGGGAAATATAAAATTACAGGAATGGATATAAGTAAGGACCTCGTGGAAATTTGTACCAGAAATGCAATTGAGGCAGGCGTTCAAGTTAAATTTCAACAGGGAAATGTTTCTAATATGCCTTTCCAATCAAATATGTTCAACTTTATTATTTGCGTTCTTGCTTTTAAAAATTTCAAAGAACCACTGAAAGCATTAAAAGAGATGCACAGAGTATTAAAGCCAGGCGGTACAGCTCTTATAATTGACCTGAACAGAAAGGCCTCAATAAAGGTGACCAAAAAAATCGCAGAAAACATGGGGTTAAAAGGACTAAAAGCATATATAGCTGGCGCAATCCAAAGGAGTGGTGCTTACAGCAGAAAAGAATTTGAATCCTTTATCTCTCAGACGGAATTTAAGGATAATGAAATAAGGAACAGCGAATTGGGTTTCTCAATATACTTAAAGAAATAAGTAAACCATACCCCTATCCTATGGCTGGCAGAACGGCACCTGATTAAACAGCAGGTCAGCCAGCTGTCAGGCGAATCAATACTTAGATTAAATGATTTAAACTATATATCTTTCGTAAAATTTTAAAATTCTATTATTTATGAAAAGCTTACTACTCTTGATTATTCCGTTTTTCTTCATTTCATGCGTGGATAATGTTCATAATTTATCCACTGACTCTATTGAAGGAACCTGGAAATTAGTTTCAGGAACCCTGATTGAAAAAGGTGACACATCTGTTACTCATTATGATAAAAATATATCCTTTATCAAAATACTCAATAAAACACATTTTGCTTTTCTGCAACACGATCTGAAAAAAGGGAAAGACTCCAGTGCCATTTATGTTTCAGGTGGTGGAAGGTACTCACTGATCAATAATGCATACACAGAACATTTAGAGTATTGCAGTGCAAGAGACTGGGAGGGAACTGATTTCAATTTTACTATTTCTATAAAAGGTGATACTTTGGTGCAAACAGGTGTGGAAAAAGTCGAGAATCTGGGTATTAACAGACTGAATATAGAGAAATATGTCAGATTACCTTAACAGTCCGGATTAAAATTATTAAAATTCTTACTCAACAAAAACATTCTAATTTTGTTCTTATCAAGTTAATAATAGTGGAATCTGAGTTTAGGATTATTTTCAATTGACCACTGCTGAATCAACCTTTAAAAATGGTCTTATGAAAAAGAATTTAATAATCATAATTGGTATATTAGTTATTGTTCCAAGATTAGCCGCTCAGACCGATACCACCAAACTTAAGGAGGAGATCAATAGACTTGAGATGGCTCATGCTGAAGCAATTTTCAATGGTGATGCGGCAGCATTAGATAGTCTTATGGATGACAACGTTACCGTTAACCATCCAACAAACCGGATTGTTAAGGAGAAGAAAGAATTACTTGGTCTTATTCATCATGGTGTCATTCGCTACACCGCCTTTAAACGTTACCCTGAACTATTCTTATTCTTTAAAGACATGGTTGTAGTTATGGGTCATGAGATTGTTGTACCTGCGAAAGGAGCACCTAATGCAGGAAAAACTTTACAACGTCGTTATACAGATATTTGGATGAATCGGGATGGCAAGTGGCGTTTAACGGTGCGACATGCAAATAATGTCTGTTCAAATATGCCTGAAAAGTCATAAGTCTATTTTATGAACTGCCAAAAAATATAAAAAGAAACCAAAACTCGTTTGGTTTAATTAATTGCCTGTCGCCTTCGCTCATTATCACATCCTGACAAACTTCTAACATCTGAACTGAATCTGCTTTGGCGGTCACTTTAGGCGGCCCGGAGAATGTATCCCATTATTGAGGATAGATTTGTAACAATTGTTGTAGTTTATTAAACCATTATTCGGGATTCAGTGTTATATAAATTTCTATTAAGCAAATAATAAATATTATGATAATGGTTTCAAGCATTCAAAAAGAAAAAGCTGAATTGTTCCTGAAATTTCATCAAGACAAAGAAATTTTAGTACTGTTAAATTCATGGGACCCCGGAAGTTCTAAACTAATTGAAGCATGTGGCTATAAAGCAATCGCAACAACTAGTATGGGAATAGCCGCCTCCTTGGGTTATCCCGACTGCCAGGTAATACAATTGCCAGAAATGATTGAAGCTATAACAGGGATCGTAAATGCAGTACAAGTTCCTGTAACTGTGGATATAGAAGCCGGTTATGGAAATAATTTAAATGAAATAATTGATTCGGCTAAAAAGATAATTGCAACAGGAATTGTTGGAATTAACATTGAAGACAGTATTGATTTAAATCCGGTATTGATTGACGAGATGGAATTTTGTGAAAGAATATCAGCTATACGTGCATTATCAGATTCACTTGGTTTTCATTTAGTAATTAACGCAAGAACTGATTCATTTTACACTTCGTCAGGATCGGTACGAGAAAAATTATCTGAATCAATAAAGCGTGGCAATAAATACCGTGAAGCAGGTGCAGACTGCATATTTATCCAGCCTGTATGGGAAAAAGAAACGATTTCAACACTGGTAAAGGAAATTAATGGCCCAATTAATATTCTTTCAAACCCCGGCATTGGGGCAGGATTACCTCCATCTGTCCGTGAACTACAGGATTTAGGTGTTGCCCGTTTAAGTATGGGTTCAAGTTTGATGAAAGCTACTTTAGCTTTAATTAAAAAAGTTGCTGACGAATTATCAGAAAAAGGAACTTACAATATTCTATTTGATTCTCTAACCCCGCTTCCAGAGGCTGCACTGGCCTATAAAATGGCAATAGGGTTAAGTAAATGAGGAAGAGCCAATAAAATTAACAATAAAGGTAAGTTATTGTCACGGCTTTTGCTTTTGTTCCTGCTTACAAGACAATTTCAGAATGGCCCTCAAATTCGGACACACATACGAATGCTGGTAAGATTCTGCATCGTGACAGCTTTCTACTTAAAGTACCAGGTTCAGATATCTATCCGGACGGGTCGGTAAAATGAGGTATTCCGGTCCATCTTCACAATTTTTATACCCAGCCGGTTTTTGAACGAAAATGCATCACTCTACTTACGTTTGCAGTCATTTGTATAAATTTATTTTTAGACTGGATTGTAAATGTAATCGTCTTACAAATTTTAGAAATTAATAATGAAAGAACTACCTTCTCCAATAGATGTAATGAAAACAATGCATCAATACATCTCAGATGCTTATAGAGAACTCTCTGAAAAAGAAAAAGGGACAATACAGTTTTGTCTTTATGAAGATCATGAAAAAATAAATTGTTACTTCTGTGCCAATGGTGAAGAAATTATTTTTTGTGAAGGAATAAGCGAATTTTATAATGTCAGACTCGATGCATCCTTCTCAGACTGGTTGGCTCTGGCTGAGAAAAGGTTGAATCCAATTATAGAGATAATTTATACAAAACCAAAAACACAAATTATTAACCTTTGATTTTGAAAAACTAAATAATTCAGCATTAGAAAACATAAAAAACCTTATACGAAGTCAGCCGGATTATTTAATTGTCTGTCGTCTTCGCCGATTGTCACATCCTTACAAACTTTTAACATCCTGCCTGAATAGGCTTAAACGGCCGTGGGCGGCAGCCCCGATTAATATATCTTTGCATTCAAATGTCTATGAGAGAAGAATTTAAAATCTAACTTCCGATCGATATACTGCAACTTTTAATTAATATAATCGTCTATGATTAAGTATAACACATTTATTATTAAACATTTTAAATCATGAAACCAAAAATATTTATACTATCTCTTTTCTTTCTTTTACCCGCCACAATTTATTCACAGAACAATAAAACAGAGATCCTGCCAGGTTCATGGATGGGGAGGCTAACTACTGATAAATTTTCATTAAGGGTGCTTTTAAGATTTGAAGGAACAAATGACAATCTCAAAGGATATCTTGACAGCCCGGACCAGGGACTAAAGGATTTGACCTTTGATAAAGTATGGACTATTCAGGATAGTATATTTGTCGATGCATCTAAATCTTTAAACGCGGGTATTATTTTTAAAGGCAGAATACTCCCTGGTGATTCGGTCATTGATGGAATCTGGGGCAGGGCTCTAAACTTAAGACTAAGTCGTACCAATTACATTTTTACACTTAAAACAAATTTGAATCCTGAAATTGTGGGATATAAAATTATTAAATTAATTGAAAGCTCACCTATTAAAGATCAACAGTTAACTAATGTTTGCTGGAGCTTTGCCACTACATCTTTCATTGAGACTGAAGCAATAAGACTTGGGAAAAGTCCTGTTGTACTTTCACCGATGTTTTATGTGATTCCGACATATACAGACAAAGCTGAGAAATATATAAGGATGAATGGCAAAAGCTATTTTGGTCCAGGCGATTTAAC